>Ga0233376_1000006_pt1 | contig 46120 bp, 41 predicted proteins | sample ElkDunMinimDraft_11_FD_180691 | JGI IMG/M metagenome (GOLD analysis project Ga0233376, IMG submission 180691) | Fecal eukaryotic communites from dung pellets of Tule Elk in California, USA - Elk Dung E2 | ecosystem: Host-associated > Mammals > Digestive system > Large intestine > Fecal | place... | reverse complement strand
TCATTAGGCTGGCACCACAATAAGTTTTCAGAACGCCCGTCCATGCTCCAATGGCAGAATGGAACAATCACGCTATGAAACTCTAATCCTTTAGACTTGTGAATTGTCATCACCCGTATTCCGTCTAATGAATTGGATGGGATAGTCGTGTCTTTGATGTTTTCGTTCCACAATGTTATGAATTGATTTATATCGTCCGTATGGTCTTGGAGAAATGCAGACAAGCAATCGTAGAATGAAAAAAGATAAGCATCTTGATTCTCTATGTTTTTTAATTCAAAGATATCATATAAGCATTCAGCAAGTTCTGCAAGTGGCATGACAAGGTAATGCGACAAATTTGAATCAAAAGACTCGGGTAGGAGTGAGGCAAATGGTTTGCAATTACATTCATCGTTATCCGATGCAGATTGTGCGGCGTCACAAAGAAGTTTGTCCAAATCATCGGAAAACTTTTGGTTTTTTAGAACTTCAGTCTGATACAGATATGCTAAAGTGAGACGTACAATTAGGTCGTCAGGGTTTGCGACACATGTTAATGCTGCAATAATGATGTTAACGGCAGAAGAAGAACTTAGTTTGAAAGCGTCTTCGCTCACCATTTTAATTTCAGAACCACAATTAACAAAGTGCATACAGATTGACTCAATATGTTTCTTTTCTCTTACTAATATTGCTATATCGTTGGGATTTACATTGTTATTGATAAGGTTATCAACAGTCTTCTTGATGCAGTTCAGTGTGATGTTTGAATAATTGTAGCCCGAATCTTTTGGGATATTAATGTCGCAAACAGACACATATCCTTTCCCCTTGTTTCGGTCTGAAACCTTCTGCCCAACACTTTTGTAAGCCTTTTCTACTTCTTGAGTTTTAATTCCGCATGACTCGTCATAGTGTTTGGCTACATTTGCCGATGAATTCGTGAAGAAATCGTTGTTAAACCTCACGACTTCCTCAAGGCTTCGGTGGTTTGTGTCAAGTTTGTCAATAGTAGAAAAGTCGATTTCATCGGATAATTCTCCGTTCTGTATGTTATTCAGGATATTCCAGTCGCTATTTCTCCAGCGGTATATGCTTTGCTTAACATCGCCTACAAGCAGGCACATCTGATTTTGCGACAGACTGTTTGTTATCAAAGGCTTGAAATTTTCCCACTGAAGTGCCGACGTGTCCTGAAACTCGTCAATCATTATATGTTTAAAGCGGTTGCCAGTGCGCTCATATATAAAAGGAATGTCGCTACCGTCGATCATGTCGCGAAGAAAACGAGCGGTATCTGCAAGCAAAAAACGGTTTGCATCCTGGTTTAGTGTTCTAACGCGAGCAGTTATCATGTCGAGCATCATCAACTGGTTCATGTGCGACATGATGGCATTCGACGTGGATATATGTTTCACAGCCTCCATGCTGAGGACTACGGCTTTGTCAATTAGTTCCAGGTAACTACTGTCGATAAGATTTGCTTTAGCCTCGTCACTGAGCCACTCTTTTGGATTGCCCATGCATCTAAGAACGTATGAGTTCGGTAATACGAATTCATCTTTGCTCAGTTTATTAAAAAATCCGGCAACCCCCTTTGATTTATACTTGAAATCATTAGGAGTAAGTCCATGATTAGCAATAAAATTAAAGAAGTTATTTCCTAATTTTCTTAGTTCATCTTCAAGCGCCTTTCTTATGGCAATAATATGATTGCGGTAGTTCTCCATGAAAGCCTTGTCACCAATCTTTTGGTGTATGAGCAATTCCTTTTCCAGATAGTTTTCATTGAAGATGTTACGTCCGAATTTCTCGATTTCATCGGCAATAATCCAGTTTTTTCCTTCTTCAATCTTCTCCATCACATATCTCATGATGAAGTTATATGTGTCGGTGTTCTCCTCTAAGTCATCAATGATGCCCGTGACAGCCTCTTTCAGCACATCGCCGTCATTCAAGTCGACGCGCAGATTTGCCGTCAGGTCAAGTTCGTGGGCAAGTTCGCGGACTATTGATTGAAAGAACGAGTCTATTGTGGTAATGTGAAAACGTGAATAGTCGTGTATGATGTTTGACAAAGCCATGCTGGCTCTCCGTCTGATTTCGTCGTCTGTAAGTGACAGACGGATAATTGAATCGTCTTTCTTGATTTCATCGAGATAACCGTCCGATTTTTCCAGTCCGTTGGCTATTCCGTACAGTTGTGACAATATACGGTTCTTCATTTCAGCGGTAGCCTTTTTGGTGAATGTGACGGCAAGAATGTTTCTGTACACTCCTGGATTGCCTATCAATAACTTTATATATTCCACTGCCAATGTGAATGTTTTACCACTGCCGGCTGATGCTTTATATATCTTTAATGGACGAGTCATGAAAGTTAATAGTTAAAAGTTAATAGTTAAAAGTTTAGAGTTGTGAGTTAAAAGTTTAGAGTTAAAAAAAGTGGGAAGTTTAGGGATTGAGTGATATATATCTGCCGAGTTTGTATAGCGAGAAGAGGAATAGGGACGGATTTTTGCTAAGAAGATTTCGCGTGATTTGTTTTTCAAAAACTCGGAACAGACTGAGATACACGCCTTGCAGCCTCAGACGCTCAATCTTCTTTGCCATATCGCCGACTCTGCTCCCTGTGAGCATTTTACCTTGCGATTGCAACTGGATAAGTGTCTTTAGCGATATGTCGGTCTTTTCAAGAAACCTTTCGTTTGTATCGAGTCCCATGTGAACCAGCGGGTTGTCTATATGGCATATGCTTATTCCCTTTTCCTTTAGTTCCAAGCCGAAGAGCGCATCCTCATATCCGTATTCTTTGCACGACTCGTCGAAGCGTATCTTGTCAAACGCGCTTCTCTTTGCCATCACGTTGAAGGCGGTAAATTTGTCATACGGATTCAGGGCGCGTTCTTTTGCGCTGCGGTGCTTGTCTGCCTGCTTTTCATATTTGAAGCGCAATGAGCGCTTGTCATCAGTGTTTGTGTCGGGGTGAAGAAGTCCTCCTACGACAATGTCTGCCATGTGGCGATTCTCCCAATATTTATCGATGAAATGGGTGTTTGTTCCCACTGAGGCATCGCTATCGATGAATATAATCCACTCGCCTTGAGCCATCTGTACCAGCCGATTGCGGCACACGGCAGCGCCCTCGTTCCTCTCGTTTACGATGTATCTGCATCCGCTGAGCGATTGCGCTACTCTGATGTTGCCTTCGAGCATTGCTCCGCTTGGCGAACAGTCGTCAATGACTATGATTTCGCATTGATGCTCAGATGCGCCAATGAGGTTGTGCAGCTGCTTGAGCAGTGATGTGCAGTCGTAGTTGTGGTTTGTTATGAGAATAGAAATATCCATCAGTTGAGTGCTTTTCTTTGTTCCATTTTCAAAGTTACGATTATTAAATCAATTATTGAGAAATGCGGAGCTTGTATTTTTCTATGTGCTCATACTTTTGTTTTATTTCTTTTTTCCTTACCTTTGCCTTGTAATACAAAATAAAACGAGTACAAACCTTTTTAAAAACTCAACTGCCAATGAAGCATAGCGTATAGTCAGTTTACGCACATTTAAGATACATTTTGGAAAAGCGTTTTAGCTTTATTCTGCGTTCGTAAAGTTTGGCGACTAAAAGAAGCAGCATGAATATTAGCGAAAATGCTCGCGCTTTGTAGGCGTGGGCTTTTGGTTATTCTGCTGCTGGGTTACGCCAAACACCTTCGAACGGGAATACACTGAAAAGTTCCGCGCTTTTTTTGTGCGTATTCCTTAGGTGGTTAAAGGGGCAACGGAGTATCTCGAAAATCCGTTAAATGAGTAGAGTATAAAGGAAAAACAATATTAATGATTCATGAAAGAATATTTGAATAAATCTATGAGGATTCTTTTTTTACTATTATTTTTGTATATCCCTTCGTTTAGTTTTGCACAATTCAGTGATGATTATAATTATTATTTGTATATTCCACGAGGGGAAACAGCGGAATCTTGTGGTAACAACATCTATTATGTTCATTTTAATGATGATGAACGACTTTATTGTGCTACTATTACAAGATCTACGTTGAAAACTAAATATCAAAACGATGTTATTGATGAGTATGCCGTGAATAAGACACATAATTATAATTATGACTCAGACATGAGTACCTATAAATATGAGGTGTATTATTCAAAGAAAACTCGTGCTAGAACCTCACCTCCATATTGTGATATATATGGGAATTGGCTTCCTGGAATTCCTGATGGATATCATTATCGAGCATTTTCAAGTGATAGGTCTGAAATGATTATTTGGCATACAAATCAGAATGATGATACTCCGCGGGGGAAAAGATATTTTAAGTTAATAAAAATCGAAGATTTAATACCTCCAAAAAATACTAATGATTATAATTTTCTGCGATGATTTATATAAAAATAAGAATTAAAATATAATGTGAAACTAAATCATAAAACTTATGAAAAAAATATATTTAAATTTAGCCATAATTGGAATTGCAATTTTAATATTTTCCTGTGATGAAGGTAGTCCAGAAGTTACATACAGGGAGACAGTTGAGAGTGAGTACCATTATCCTAATTTTGGCTCTACGCGTTATGAGATTTTGCACGATGCTAATAGAATATGTGAGAATGGAGGACATTTTTATGTAGAGAAAGTTGCAGGTCGTGAAATTGCAAGTTCAGACAGGTGTGATGGTTGTGATAAAAGTTGGTATACCCATAAGAAGAATTAATATAGCATGAAAAAAGGGCGATGAACTCGCCCTTTTTTCATGTGATTTCGTTACCCTCGTCATCTTCTGCCGGAGGATTGACGGTTTCGTTCACCTGCACCACATTGAGGTATGTGGAGCGGATTGCCTCCTTAAGATGCACCGATGGGGTGAAGATGATGCGGCGGCGGTAGACTGCCGTTGCGCCTGCTTCCTCTACTGTCTTCTTCGCCCTGGCAGAAAGGGAGAAGCGGAGTGTGCCGAGGTTGGGCAGCTTGATGGAGTGGCCGTTGAGGAGCATTTCTTCAATCTGCTTGAAAATTCCTTCTGCCACTGCTGCTACGTAGGCTCGAGGCAGGGTGCTGTCGGAAGCAACATAGTCGCAAATCTCGTCGATGCCGATGGTGGAATAACGAATTGGGCGGGTCACGTAACGTTCTTGGTCAAGCATTATTATTTTCTGCTTGCTGACCTTCAGATTAATCTGTGCCATACGCAAAAATAATTAATGGTTAATAATTGGTTTTCGTTCTCTTTTGCATTAATAACAATGGACGAAAGAGGAATGTTCATCAAAAAATGGATTTTTTTTGATTTTTTTTTATTTCTCTTATTTTTCCGCCGCTTTTATATAATGAATAGAGAGGAACAAATCGGTGGTGAAAAAGTTCGGTGAGTGTGGTGGGTGTACGACGGACGGATGAGGGGAGAGGTGCGCTTACATTTTCCCTCTTCGCTGAAGATAACAAAAAAGCTAAGAGTTTTGTTCTTCGCGCTTCGGCGGAGTTTTATTCGCGCTTCGTCACGAATCAATTCGCTCTTCGGCGTGAATTTATTCGCTCTTCGGCGCGAATTTCAAAGTTGTGGGCTTTTTTTGAACTTTTGCCCAAAATCGGTTGTTTTTAAGGTAAACATTAAATTATCTTAAAAATGAAAATGAGTATGAAAATTGAACTAAAACGCATCGAAAGTTACAATGATGTTTCAAAAGGATGGCTTGTGATTAGCGACGGTGAACGGTCGAGAGAATTGGAGTGCTTTTGGCGCACTGACATCGGGTGTGTGACAAAGGGGAGCAGGGAACTGCCTGGCGGAGATGCTAAAATTAAGATTAAAATTGCTCCTCCATATAGATATATAATATTAATATGTATAAATATGCGTGTCCGCTTCCGTGTTCTTCCTCTTAAAGTGCTTGATTATGACAAACTGGGTGGCGACATTCTGATTAGGAACAGGGACGGGTCGGTGGTTGACGGTGAGGACTACACGCGGCTGGCAATGCTGATGCAGCACAGCGGTGTGACGAGCATAATGATTGATTCGGAGCGGAAAAGGATGGAGGGAAATATGCTCAAGGAGAAGAAGGAGGAATACAAGTGGTTTGATTAAGCTGCGGAGGGCAATAGTTAAGAAGAGCGATTTGTTTTGGATATGCGATAAAATTTCGTAATTTTGTCGGTTAATATTGAATTTTCAGTTATGATGCTAAATAGAAATAATACAGAACATTGTGTTCGTGCAGGACTGGAGAATTTGGTTCTTAGGGCAGGTGCATTGGTGATTATGCTTGCAGTGGCGATGACATGGTGTTCATGCGAGGATGAGGGTGATGATGTGAGCGAAATATTTGTCGATAAGAAATTTAAGATTACCGGCTGTGTGTATAACGGTGTGAACGTGAATGGTGAGGAGGCTAAGAAGTTCTATTCGAACCCTTATTACATTGATTTCAAGAGCGGTACGTTCGTTGCAGAGCTGGCAAACGGCAGAAAACTGTCGGGCGGCTGGACGGCTGACGGTGACAGCAGGGGGATGAGGTTTGACATAAGGCAGAGCGAAGGAGAGGATGATGTGCTTAGCAGAAAGGTGTATGAAATAATGAAGAATATAAGGAGCTATTCCGGCGATGCCAATGTGATTAAACTTTATAGGGACGGCAATAACTTCTTGATTCTGAATGCAAATTTTGATTTTAACTGAAGTATTATGACAGATAGCGAAAAGCAGTTTGAACTGGACTTGAGATATTTGCGCATGGCTCGTATTTGGGCGGAGAACTCATATTGCAAGCGTAGACAGGTGGGAGCGCTTATCGTGAAGGATAAGATGATTATATCAGACGGGTATAATGGCACTCCATCGGGGTTTGAGAATGTGTGTGAGGATGAAAATAATGTGACAAAAACCTATGTGCTGCACGCTGAAGCAAACGCTATTACGAAGATAGCACATTCGAGCAATTCGAGCGAGGGTGCGACGATGTATGTGACGGCGTCGCCTTGCATAGAGTGCGCAAAACTGATTATCCAGTCTGGAATCAGGCGTGTGGTCTATTCGGAGAAATATCGTTTGGAGGATGGCATCGACTTGCTTAAAAGGGCTGGAATAGAGACTATATATATCAATCCTGACGAGAAATAAGGGATTTTTAAATTATTTATATTGCAGATGAAAGTAAATAGAACTGTACGTTTTTTACCTCTGTTGATTTTTATAGGCTTGATAATAGGTGTGTTGATTGGCACTTTTTTTACAAGCAGATTTGTTGGTAATAAACTCAATATAATAAACGCATCCACAAACAAACTTAATGAGATGCTTTACATTGTCAACGCTAACTATGTTGACACGGTAAATGTGTCGGAGCTGGTGGAAGACGCTATTCCGAAACTGCTTGAAGACTTGGACCCTCATTGTGCTTATATAAAGGCTGAAGATGTGGCAAGAGCTAATGAGGACTTGAAGGGCAGCTTCAGCGGAGTGGGGGTTCAGTTTACGATAAAGAGCGACACGGTTCACATTACGAATGTGATAAAAGGCGGTCCTTCGGAAAAAGTGGGGCTGCTGCCTGGCGACCGTATTGTGTCGATTAACGGCGAAGAATACGTGGGCAAGATCGTGACAAACAACGAAACCATGAAGCGCCTTAAGGGCGAGAAGGGTACGACGGTAGTAGTAGGAGTGGCGCGTAGCGGCGAGGAAGAAATAGTCGAGTATTCTATTGAAAGAGGTGATATCCCGTTGAGAAGTGTTGACGCAACGTATATGCTGACCGAATCGTTGGGATATATCAAAATCAACAAAATAGGCGAAACCACTTACAATGAATTGCTTATAGCATTGGCGCAGCTGCAAGAGCAAGGATTTGGCGGACTTGTAGTGGACTTACGCGGTAATGGCGGCGGATATTTGGGTGCTGCAATTAATATTGTCAATGAGTTTCTTCCGGCAAATAATTTAATTGTCTACACAGAGGGACGTGCTGTGCGTAGAGAGGACTACGTGAGCGACGGGCGAGGTTCGTACCAAAGACTGCCTCTGATAATTCTGACTGACGAATCAACTGCCAGCGCAGCAGAGATTATTTCGGGAGCGGTGCAGGATAATGATAGGGCAATAATCATCGGCAGACGCACTTATGGCAAAGGTCTTGTGCAGCAGCAAATACAGTTTGACGACGGGGCGATGCTTCATCTGACAGTTTCACGCTATTATACGCCATCGGGCAGATGTATTCAGAAGCCATATTCAAAAGGCGGAAACGAAGAGTACAACATGGACATTGTGAGCCGATTTGAGCATGGAGAGTTCTTCAATGAAGACAGCATTCGACCTACTGGCGAGAAATATACTACAAGCATAGGGCGCACTGTCTATGGCGGTGGCGGAATCATACCAGACTATTTTGTAGCAGAAGATACAACGGATATAACACCTTATTATTCAGAGGTTGTGGCAAAGGGACTGATTTTGCAATTCTGCTATGATTATACCGATAAGAATCGTTCTGCCCTAAAGGATTTGCCTACAGCCAATGAGTTGGAATATTATATGCGGAAGAATCATGTATTGGAGCAGTTTATAAGATTTGCGGACGACAAAGGCGTGAAGCGCAGAAATATTATGATAAAGAAGTCGCGTTCGCTTTTTGAACAAGCAATATACGGTTCTATCATATATTATATGCTCGAAATGGATGATTATGTTGAATATATCAACAGGTTTGACCCTGTGGTGAAAAAAGCGATAGAACTATATGATGCGGGGAAGACTTTTCCGCAAATTCAAGACACAACAAAGGTTAGTCCAGTTGAGTGATGTGGAACCTTTAAACATTAAACTTATATGAAAGACTTTAAGGAATTAGTACAAAAACGTCGTAGCATACGCAACTTTAAGGATGAGGAACTAAAACCAGAAGAATTGCAGACTATATTGCGTGCAGGTTTAATGGCCCCAACAGGCAAATCTGTAAGAGGATGGCATTTTATTGTTGTAGACAATAAGGACGTTTTGGCTCGTATTTCTCAATGCAGACAAGCAGGTGCTGCATTTGTGGCCGACGCTCCTGTTGCCGTAGTGGTACTCTACGATACAAGTTTGTCGGATGTTTGGGTTGAAGATTCTTCTATAGCAGCCGTGACAATGCAATATCAAGCAGCAGACATGGGTATAGGCAGCTGTTGGGCACAGGTGAGATTGAGGTCGCAGGAAGATGGGACAATGGCAGACGAAGTGTTGAGAGATTTGCTTGGATATCCTGCAAATATGTCAGCATTATCTGTTATTGCATTTGGCTATCCGGCAATAGAACGCAAACCGCAGGATGAAGAAAAATTGAAGTGGGAGAATGTCCATATAAATGCATTTACAGAGAGATAATGATAGACTTTATACGTTATGAAGGTCGTATTTATAGGTGCTGGTAATGTTGCAACTCATCTTTCGTGTATCATAAAGGAAGCCGGACATTCTTTATTGCAGGTGTTTTCTAAAACAAAGGAATCATCAGAGGCTTTAGCTTCAAAATTGCAATGTGAATGCACTACTGATTATCAGGAAATACGAAAAGATGCGGATATATATATAATTTCTGTTTCGGACAGGGCTATTGATGATGTAGTAGGGGAGATTGCACATGTTAATCCTGAGGCATTGTGGGTGCATACATCTGGCAGTGTTTCTATTGACTCACTAAAATGTTCGCGTAGGGGAGTGCTTTATCCTCTCCAAACATTCTCTAAGCAACGTACACTTAATAATTCAGACATTCCTTTTTTCATTGAATCAAATAATGATGAAGATTTAAAGTTGCTGAAAGACTTAGCGTCTTCCATATCACGCAACGTTCATGTTTTAGATAGCGAAAAACGTAAATTCATACATTTGGCAGCAGTGTTCTGCTGCAATTTCGTGAATCATTGTTGCACTTTATCGAGCAATATTTTGGAGGAAAAAGGTATTCCTTTTTACATAATGATGCCACTTATTGACGAGACAATAGCCAAGCTCCATGAATTGTCTCCCTTAGATGCACAGACAGGACCTGCCGTAAGATTTGACAAGAATGTGATTGACAAGCATTTGGCATTATTGGAAAACAATGAAGATGCGCAGCATATTTATTCCTTGATGAGTAAAAGCATCCATGATAATCATTTGAAACAGTAGAATAAAACAAAAATAATATAGATGATAAATTACGATTTGACCAAAATTAAAGCAGTTATATTTGATGTTGATGGTGTATTAAGTAAGGAGACCATTACTCAGGATAATGATGGTAATCCTATGAGAACAGTCAATATCAAAGACGGATATGCCATTCAACATGCTGTAAAAAGCGGGTTGTTGATAGCTATTATTACTGGTGCAAAGACTGAGGCTGTCAGAAAACGTTATGAAGGTTTAGGAGTAAAAGAAATTCATATAGGAGCAAAGGTAAAAATATCTATTTATAAAGATTTACTGGATAAGTATAGTATAAAGGATGAAGAAATCATTTATGTAGGTGATGATATTCCTGATTATGAAATAATGAAACATTGCGGTCTTCCTTGTTGCCCTGCAGATGCCGCTCCTGAAATCAAGTCAATTTCCAAATACATCTCGCACAAGAATGGCGGAGAAGGTTGCGGAAGAGACATTCTGGAACAGGTGCTGAAAAGCAAGGGATTATGGATGCAGGATGCTACGGCTTTCGGATGGTAAACTACCAATTAAACATAACTTGTAAATATGGCTAATAATAACGAAAAAGTTTTGCCTAATTTAAAACAGTATAAAATTGTATTGTGCAGCAATTCACCACGGCGGAAAGAGTTGATGCGAGGACTTGGATTAGATTTTCAAACTCGAGTAATTGATGGGATTGACGAATCATATGATAAGTCTTTACCTGGTGAAGATATTGCTAAAATAATCTCAGAAAAAAAAGCAGAGTCATATAAAGCAACAATGTCATCAGACGAACTCATAATAACTGCTGACACTATTGTTTATGTTGATGGAGAAGTATTAGGTAAACCACAAGATAGATTAGATGCCATCAGGATGTTAAAGATGTTGAGTGGGAAATCTCATGATGTTATAACAGGCGTTTGTATTCAAACACAGACTAAATGCACATCATTCAGCGTAAAAACAAAGGTTACTTTTGCTCAGATGACTGATGACGAGATTAATTTTTACATTGACAATCATGAACCTTACGATAAAGCTGGAGCTTACGGCATTCAGGAATGGATTGGATATATCGGTGTAGAATCTATTGAAGGCTCATACTTTAATGTGATGGGCTTACCTGTACAGAAGTTGTATTCAGTATTAAAAAATGCGCAAAGCTTATTTTTATAATGCACATTATGTTTAATATAAAACAAAGGACTTCCCTTCTCTGCAATTGTTGTACTAATTTCTTTTCAACAGCGGTGCATCTTATTCAAAATTGATCGATCGGATTGGTTTTCCTATTGATACTAAAAAAGATGTGCCTAATATCACAAAAAGAGATACGAGCACTATCAATAGGTCTAACAGAAGTATAGACAAAAAATTCAACTCGACAGGAACAGAATCAATATAATAAACGGACGAATCCAGAGAAACAATTGAAAAATACTTTTGTAGATAACACAATGCTATTGCAATAATATTTCCAATTAGTAGTCCTTTACCGACAATTATTAAAGCAAAATTTATAAATATATTTCTGACTTCAGAATTACATATTCCCAAAGATTTTAGTATTCCAATCATATTGATACGCTCCAGCATTATTATCAAAAGACCAGATGCAACAGTTACACTGGAGACGCACAACATTAAGATTAATATCATTACGATATTCGTATCAAGAATTTCAAGCCAAGAAAATATTTGAGGATTCAATTCTCTTGATGTAAAAGCACCTAGCGTTCTCGAATCATTATTAAGTAGATCTATATTTTTTTTAAGCTTAAATGAACATGATTCAATGGACTTAATATCATGAAAATCGATTTCACATCCTGAAACCATAGTACTATCCCATCCATTTAGGCGTCTAACTGTGTGTAAGTCCGTAAAGGCCAAACTCTTGTCGTAATCTGTCAGATTTGTATTATATATACCTGCTACTTCAAATTTACGTGCACGCAGAGTTTTTGATGAGAGAAAATATGAATATACTTTCATACCAATATCAAGATCAAGCAAATCTGCCGTCGATTGTGATATGAGAATTTTTCCAGTGCTTTCTTTTGCGCTAAATTGAGGGATTTCCCCCTTTACTAAGTATCGTTTAAAATGATCAAGATTATATTCCTCGCCAACACCTTTAAAATTTATTCCACAAAAATTTTCATCAGTTTTTAATATTCCAAGTTTTGAAGCATATATATATACATCACACTCAGGAACAGATGATTTTATCGTGTTAACTAGTGTGCTGTCAAAAATTAATGGCGATGGTTCGTAGTTCTGGTCAATAGTCAAGCTTAAAACTTGAGCATGCGAACCAAATGCAATCACTTTTGAATTAATTTCTTTTTTAAATCCATACAGTATAGAAATGCTCAATAGCATGACTATGGTACCAATTGCAACTCCCAATGTGGCAATTCTATTAGCAGGGCGTGAAAACTTTCCTTTCACACCTAAGTCTGAATAAATTCTCTTTGCTATAAAAAAGTCAAATCGCATAAAGTTACATATGGATGACAATACTCCCCTACTCTGTTCTACCAGGATATGCCTCAAGAGCTTTTCTTAGAACAAATAACGCTCTAATCAAATCTTCTTTTTTGAGAACATATGCAATTCGAACTTCGTTTTTACCAGCGCCAGGAGTTGTATAAAACCCTGCAGCAGGTGCCATCATAATGGTTTCACCCTCGTAATTAAAATCCGAAAGACACCACTCGCAAAATTTTTCACAATCATCAACTGGAAGTTTTGCAACTGTATAAAATGCGCCCATTGGAATTGGCGAATAAACTCCGGGAATTCTATTCAATCCATCAATAAGATATTTTCTGCGCTCTACATATTCGTCATATGTATCACGACTATATTCTTCTGGAGCATCAAGTGAGGCCTCTGCTGCTATTTGTCCGATTAATGGTGGAGAAAGGCGCGCTTGGCAAAATTTCATAACAGCATTTCTTACCTCTTCATTTTTAGTTATTAATGCTCCTATGCGAATACCGCATTCGCTGTATCTTTTTGAAACCGAATCAATCAATACAACATTTTGTTCAATCCCTTCTAAATGGCATGCAGAAATATATGGGGAGCCTGTATAGATAAATTCACGATATACTTCATCAGAAAATAGATACAAGTCATATTTCTTTACCAAGTCGCGTATTTGGTTCATTTCACGACGAGTATAAAGATATCCTGTAGGATTATTCGGGTTACAAATCAGTATGGCCCGCGTTCTTTCATTTATTAATTCCTCAAATTTTTCAACTTTAGGCAAACTAAACCCTTCTTCTATCGTTGTGGTTATTGTTCTAATAACAGCCCCAGCAGAGATGGCAAATGCCATATAGTTTGCATATGCTGGCTCTGGAACAATTATTTCATCTCCTGGGTTAAGGCATGATAAAAATGCAAAGAGAACAGCCTCAGAACCGCCGCTTGTAATTATTATGTCATCAGCATTTAGATTTATGTCATATTTGGCATAATACCCAACAAGTTTCTCTCTATAACTGCGATAACCCTGACTTGGACTATACTCTAATATTTTTCTATCTATATTGCGTATCGCATCAATAGCAACTTGTGGAGTTGGTAAATCTGGTTGTCCTATATTAAGATGGTACACATGAATACCTTTCTTTTTCGCTTCATCGGCTAAAGGAGCTAATTTCCTTATTGGAGAACTTGGCATTTCTGTACCACGTGTAGAAATCTTTGGCATAACATTTATGTTAAAATATTGAATTAATTCTATTAAAAAAAACTATTTAATCCTTTGACGCTAATTCTTTAGATTTATGAAAAAGTAACTTAAATGATTGGGGAATTGGCAACTCTATATTCAATAATTCGTTGGTGATAGGGTGATAAAATCTAATTTTATATGCATGTAGTGCAATTCTACCTAGAGGGTCTATAGTGCTACCGTATTTGTAATCTCCTACAATTGAATGTTTTAAGTCTTGCATGTGTACGCGAATTTGATTTTTGCGTCCAGTCTCCAACTTAAGTTCAACTAACGATAACCCATTTGCTCTTTTTTTTACAGAGTAGCGTGTTACAGAATATTTGCCTCCATTGTCAGTTGGGCTGGAATAAGTCACAAACATTCGATTATCAGCAAGCCAAGAAGATATAACACCATTGTCTTTTTTGACGTCACCTTCTACAACTGCAATATATTTTCTATCTGTTACAATGGTTTGCCAATTGTCAACTAATATTTGCTGTACATCAATGCGTTTTGCAAAAATTAGAAGACCTGATGTTTCTCGGTCTAATCTATGAACGGTATGAACTGTCATTCCTTTTTTCTGCCTACCTACATATTTTGATAATACACTCTTTACTGTTTCCTGTTTTTGTTCTATTGGAGAACTTGTCAAGATCCCATTCTGCTTTTCTACAACAATAAGAAAGGCATCCTCGTATACGATGCGTATTAATTTATGATAAAATTCGTGTATATTGCTTTTTTTAGAAATTTGCACCAATTGTCCCACTGACAATTGATGGTTATATTGCGTAACGATTTGATGGTCAACATAAACCATTTTATGCGCTAAAAATTCTTTTGCTTTTGTACGACTGATGCCATCCATAGATTTCATAATAAAATCTAAAAGCATAGCATTTTCTTTTACTGTAAAAGATGTGTATTTTGTCGCTAACTTCCTATTGTAATAATCCTGTGAATTATTATTTGCCATAATGATTAATGTACTCTTTACTTTCTCTTTTCTAATAAAACAACATTTTCAACATGATGAGTATGAGGGAACATATCTACAGGTTGTACAGCCATTACCTTATAATTGGAATCAAGAAGCTGAAGGTCCCTAGCCTGAGTCGCAGGATTACAACTTACATATACAATGCGTTTGGGAGACGCAAACAATATTGTATCGATAACATCTGTATGCATACCAGCACGTGGGGGATCTGTGATGATAACATCTGGAATTCCATGTTCTCCAATAAATTCTCGGTTTAAAATATCCTTCATGTCACCTGCAAAAAATAATGTATTTGTTATACCGTTAATTTTTGAGTTAACAAATGCATCCTCAATTGCTTCTGGTACATAATCTATCCCTATAACTTTTTTCGCTTGTTTTGAAATAAAATTTGCAATTGTACCTGTTCCTGTATACAAGTCATATACAAGTTCATTCCCCGTTAAACTAGCAAATTTACGTGCAACCTGGTATAGAGTGTAGGCTTGTTCGGTATTTGTTTGATAGAAAGATTTTGGCCCTACTTTGAATTTTAATCCTTCCATTTCTTCATATATGTGATCATTCCCTTTGTATACAACAATTGTTTGATCACCTATTGTATCATTGCATTTATGATTATCAACATAAAGCAACGACGTTATTTCGGGGAATTCATTAGATATATTCTTCAGCAGAATCATTGCTTTTTTATGTTCTTCTTCATTATCTATCCGGAATTGTATAAGTACCATTAATTCATTGGTATTTGAATTTCGGATCATCATGCTGCGTAAAAGACCTGAATTATTCCTCAAGTCATAGAACGACAAACCATTTTCAACAGCATAGTTTTTGATGTAATTACGTATTTTATTGCAAATATCGTCCATTAGCCAACATTTGTCAATATCTAAAATTTTATCAAAAGCACCTGTAATATGAAAACCTGCAGCATTCATATTATCGTATTTGATATTTTTCTGGACTTCGTCCTCTGTCAGCCAACGCTTGTCAGAGAATCCAAATTCCAACTTATTTCGGTATTCATATGTTTTTTCAGCTCCCAAAATCTTTGATACTGGTGGTAAATCTATTTTACCAATTCTTTTCAAGTTGTCAACGACTTGCTGCTGCTTTGCGTTTAGTTGTTCTTCATATTTTAGACATTGCCATTTACATCCTCCACACACTCCGTAATGAGAGCATATAGGAGTTATACGTAAAGGAGAATACTTGTTAAATTTAATAGCAACTCCTTCCATATAATTATGTTTTTTCCTTTTTACTTGTATGTTTACGTTGTCGCCAGGAACAACGTAAGGCACGAAAACAACCTTATCTTCAACTCTGGCTAATGATTTTCCTTCCGCTGCAATTGTTGTGATTTCTATATTTTCTAATATGGGTAATGCTCTTCTTTTTCTCATGATTGTGTTGAATGAGATATATTCTTGATTAGACAATTGGAATAGATTCTTTTTCTTTTTTATCAGTTATTGCTGATGAATATAAATATGCATAAGATAGATTTAATACTGCTGTAAAATATATCAATATAGATGTAGTTAAAAAAGTAATGGCAACAAAACATATAATGAAACTTTCTGGTAAATGTGCATTATCACCATTAATAAGTGCATTGATATATGATTGTAATATTGCAATATTAACAAACATAGGGGCAAACAAAATAGAGCCCAATATGAGTTTTATAAATAATAGTAAAACAAATAACTTGAAGTTCTTTACCCAATTAGAAATTCCTAATTTATATCCTTTTATAAATCCCTTTAAAAATCTGACTTTTTCAAGCATTAATGATGGTAAAACAATGTTATAAGGCAAAGAGTATATAGCGACTAATAATATGACAACAACACAACCTAAAATATAAAAAAAATCATCATGGTTCATATCAGCTATATCTTTTGAAAAAATGTAATATATACATATTCCTGCAATGGCACAAGTACAGATATTGATGAGATAAAAAAAGAATATATGTGGAAATCTTTTAAACGAAATCATGTATATCAGTTGTAAACCTATAGGGCGTTTTTTTATACATCTATACTCTACAAATACATATGTAACACATGTATGTAGCGCTAAAAATATGATGGTGAATATAAAAACTGTCCATGTGAAGATTGATTGAAAAATAGATTGCGGGGCAAATGATTCATTTGCCCAACATCCTAATAAAAGAAAAGAGAAAACAGATATTAAAATAGCAACAATTAACGTGGGGATTAATGTAGCTATAGTGTATTTAGTAATATTTTTAGTGTATATGCCGATTCCATCGGATATGCATGATAGTATTTTACGATGTTTATAAAACTCATATATGCTATTGTCCGAGATAGTCTCTGCATATTTATTTGTTAGAGGCATAACATTCAAATTGTATTGAAAACGAATACAAAAGTATAAAAAAAACACTACATTTGCAATGTAATACAGTCAAATTAGGCGTATTAGTAACCGTTGGATGCGATTATATTTTTTATTTGAATAAAAACGAATGTTTCAATGAGCAATTTGAGCGAAATAAGATGGGGATTTATCGGTTGCGGAGAAGTCACTGAAAAAAAAAGCGGACCAGCATTTTCTCTTGTACCAGGTTCAAAAGTTGTTGCAGTTATGAGTCGCGATTTTTCAAAAGCACAAGACTATGCAAACAGACATTCAATTAACAACTTTTATAATGACCCGATATCTTTAATAAATGATCCGAATGTAAATGCTGTTTACATTGCAACCCCCCCCTCCTCCCATTCTACTTTTGCTTTGATGGCAATGCGAGCTGGTAAACCTGTATATGTGGAGAAACCCTTGGCTTCAAGTTATGAGGATTGTTTGCGAATTAATCGAATATCAGAGCAAAACAATGTTCCGTGTTTTGTTGCATACTATAGACGATATCTTCCGTATTTCCAAAAAGTTAAGGAACTTGCGTATAGTGGGGGTATAGGTAAGATTCTCTCGGTTCAAATTCGATTTGCTGTACCTCCGAGAGAATTGGATTACAATACAAAAAATCTTCCGTGGAGATTGCAGCCAGACATAGCTGGTGGCGGCGGATATTTTTATGATCTAGCATCGCATCAATTAGACTTGTTGCAATATATGTTTGGAATAATAACTGAAGCTGAAGGTTACGGATGCAATATGGCGGGACTTTATAAGGTTGAAGACACTTTTAATGCATGTTTCAAGTTTGATTCTGGTGTTTCTGGTTCAGCATCATGGTGTTTTGTTGCGCATAAATCAGCTCGTACTGACAGAATTGAGATTGTGGGCGATAAAGGAATGATATGCTTTTCTGTTTTTGACTATACACCTATTGCTTTACACACAGAGGAGGGAAGAAAAGAGATAATCGTTAAAAACCCACAATATGTTCAGATGCCATTAATACAAAAAATTGTAGGTCATCTGAAAGGAGAGATTGTATGTGATTGCGATAGTGTTAGCGCCACTCCAACGAATTGGGTTATGGATAAAATTCTTGGAAAGTTCTAAATTGAATAAAATAGCGAAGTGAATCGTAAACTCATCAAGATTGCATTGGTTTTATTTGCCATGTTTCACGCAAATTATGGATTAGCTGTTTTACATGACAATATGAACTATTATTCTGCATGTAGCAATCGACAAGCAGGCGAAGGAGACGTCACGCCATCTGCTGTTTCAACTGCCATAAAAACTAAGGAAAAAAAACATGGTATCTTTAAGATTATAGGTGATGGATTCGGTAAAATCTCTGAATTCTTTATGGGGTGTGATACTAATTACATAACTCCTCAACTTTATCAGTTTACAGGGCAACTTGAGGCTATTTATTGGCATGATTATTACAGGTTAACTTCGGCAACGACTAATAATCGAATGACAATAGAAACTAGTCATCCTATGATTTTGGGAGGTTATATATGCTGGGGGATTTTAGGATACGGACATTATATAAACGTGAATGACATTAATGCGTCAGGAAAAAAAACATACGGAACTAGTCAGCGAAACTCATTCACATTGAACACTGCCAAGTTTGTTGCGGAAATATACACTTTTCGCTCTGGCGAATCTGCACAAATAACTAGTTTTGCCAATGAGGATTTGAGAAATAAAAACAATAGCTTTTCGGGGTTAAAATCAAAATGTTTCGGTGTTAATGCAGAATACATATTTAATCATAAAAAATATTCTTGGCCCGCTGCTTTTGGTATGAACGCAGTACAACGCAGAAGTAAAGGGTCCTGGAAATTAGGAATATCTTATAGCCATCAGCGTGTTTCGTTTGACGAATCCGCACTTCCATCTCATCTTAAGGATAAAGACCCTACCTTGTGCTTTAGAAATATAGACTATAAAGACTATGCTGTAAGTTTTGGCTACGGATATAATTGGGTTTTCAGGAAAAACTGTCTATTTGCCATATCCTTGCTCCCGTCTATTGGCTATAGAGTGTCTGATATTGAAATTTATGATAAATCAAATTCCGTATTGAGGAATATGAGTACAGATCTCATCACTCGTATGAGTCTTTTTTGGAACAATACAAAGTATTTTACAGGGTTACTTTTTGAACTTCATACATATTCATATCGTGAAAAGAAATTTGCGTTGACTAATTCTTACGGCTCGCTTAAGTTTGTTGTTGGTGTAAATTTTTTGAAGAAATATTAGTAGTTTTTGCAGATTATATCCAGATGTAGAATGTTTGATTTATGCATATAAGTTGGTATTGTGTATTTCTAATACGCAAATTACTTGTAATTGGAACCTTCTGCGTTTGACATGGCCTGTGTTATCTGTATTTGAGTGTTATTTACACATTTATGCCTTTTTATATGTTATAAAACATGCTTTGTTGAGTGACGCACAACGTTAAAAGGGTTAACTTTGCATAAATTGTGTAATTTATACATTAATTCTAATAAATTCTAGTATTTATGAAAACATTAAAATCCGTTTTACTCGGTTCAGCTGCCTCTGTGGCTCTGCTCTGCGCTTGTAATTCCGTACAAGAAAATGCTCAACTAAAATCTGGCCTAAATCCTGCAGATTTTGACACATGCATTGCTGTTGCATACAACTATGACTCTCAAAAGTTTGTACCTGACACAGCAAATGCAGATTCTGTAAAGTTATATACGCTTACAAATAGCAGCGGCATGGAAGTAAGCATAACTAACTTCGGTGGACGAATTGTCAGCATCATGGTGCCGAACAAAGAAGACAAATATGTTGACGTGGCATGTGGTTTCGACAAAATCGAAAATTATTTCCCATGGAACTATGAAACTGATTTTGGCTGTTCAGTAGGACGCTATGCAAACCGTATTAACGGTGGAGAGTTCATAATACCAGAAACAACAGATACAATCAGATTGGATAAGAACAACAATGGTTTCCACTCACTTCATGGAGGATATACAGGATGGCAATACAAAGTGTACGATGTTGTAGAATCAACACCTAACGCACTTACGCTCAAGGCTGTTTCAGAAGATGGAGATAACAAATTCCCTGGAAAAGTTGAAGCAACAGTGAATTTTGAACTTACAGAAGATAATGCTATCGCTATCAGTTATGATGCAACAACTGACAAGCCAACAATCATCAATATGACTAACCACACTTATTTCAATCTTTCTGGAGACTTCAACAACACTATAGAAGAGTCTGTTCTTCAGGTTAATGCCGACTTCTACACTCCTGCTGATTCTACATACATGCCAACAGGTGAAGTTCGTGCAGTTGAAGGTACTGTATTTGACTTCCGCACTCCAAAAGCAATAGGAACAGATTTCCAGAAAGGTGACGCTGAAATTATAGCAGCAGGAGGTGGTTACGACCATAACTGGTGTCTTAACACAAAAGGCGATCAGGAAAAAGTTTGTGCAACAATGACAGACTTACGCTCAGGCATCAAACTTGAGATGTACACCAACGAACCAGGCGTACAATGCTACACGGCTAACTTCCAAGATGGAACACGTCCTGGTAAGGGAGGTATCATGTATGAGAAACATTGTGCAATCTGTCTTGAGTCTCAGAAATACCCTGATTCGCCAAACAAGTGCAATCTTACAGGATGGGAAAACAGCAATCCTTTCGTAACACCAGAGAAGCCATATCACAGCTATTGCAAGTACAAGTTTTCTGTTATTAAATAATTAGATATTAATCAATTAACAAAATAAATCTTTAAAACAAATGAACAGTATTTCACAAGCAATTGCTAATTCTGGGTTCCAGACAATTGACTTTGTAATCCTTGTTGCATACATAGTATTGCTCGTAGGATTAGGTTTGTTCCTTAGTCGCAATAAGGACGGAAAAGAGAAAAGTGCCAATGATTATTTCTTGGCAGGTAACACATTGACATGGTGGGCTGTAGGTGCTTCACTGATTGCCGCCAACATTTCTGCCGAACAATTCATCGGTATGTCAGGTACTGGATTTGCTGATGGTATTGCAATCGCAGCATATGAAGTTATGGCTGCTATAACGCTCGTTGTCATTGGTAAGTTCCTCCTTCCTGTAATGATTGAACGCAAGATTTTTACAATTCCTCAGTTCCTTCGTGAGCGCTACAATGACGGTGTGGGTCTTGCATTCTCTATTCTTTGGCTCTTCCTTTACGTCTTTGTAAACCTTACTTCTGTAGCATGGCTCGGAGCATTAGCAATTGAGCAGATTCTTGGTCTCCAAGGATTAGCTGTAAGTTTCGGAGGCATTGAAGTTTCAATGCGCATGCTTATCATAATAGGCTTGTTCCTTATTGCAGGTATCTACTCTATATACGGAGGTCTTGCATCTGTAGCATGGACAGACGTTATGCAGGTAACTTTCCTTGTGGGTGGTGGTCTTATCACTGCATACATTGCTCTTGATACTATGGCACTGCATCTTGACGGTTTTGATGGAGTATTTGCTGCATTTGGCAAAATGTATACAGATCTCACTACTGGTACACATGCAACAGACCCTCATTTCCATTTGATTATCCAGGAATCATCTGACCCAGATGCATTTGCAAACGTACCTGGTATTGCGGCTGTTGTAGGTGGAGTATGGCTCACAAACCTCGGTTATTGGGGATTCAACCAATATATCATTCAGAAAGGACTCGCTGCTAAAAGTATTGATGAAGCAAAGAAAGGTCTCATCTTCGCAGGTTTCCTCAAGATTCTCATTCCGTTCATCGTTGTTATTCCTGGAATCTGTGCATATTATATCATGCAAAATCCAGAAGTGTTCTCTGGTATGAATCTTCAAGGTACAATAGAACGTTCTGACGATGCTTATCCATGGCTCATTCGCAACTTCACTCCTACAGGAATCAAGGGCCTTTCATTTGCAGCCCTCGCAGCGGCTATCATCTCCTCACTCGCTTCAATGTTCAACTCCACTTCTACCCTATTCACAATGGATATCTACAAAAAGTATTTGAACAAGAATGCTTCAGACAAACAGCTTGTAAGCGTAGGTCGTATAGTTGCTCTCGTTTCACTTATTATCGCTGCTGTTGCAGTTAAGCCTCTCCTTGGAGGTCTTGACCAAGCATTCCAATACATCCAGGAGTATTCAGGATTCATCTATCCAGGTATCATTACTGTGTTTGGTCTCGGACTTCTCTGGAAACGTGCATCTTCAAAGGCTGCAGTTTGGACTGCAATCCTTACAATTCCAATGGGTGTACTTTTCAAGATTTGCTTCCCAGATGTGGCATTCCAGTTCCGTGCAGGATACATCTTCATTATTCTCGTGCTCTTCTTTATACTTGTTTCTTACTTGGATAAGAAATATGTTACCACAGAACTTCCATCACAGAAAGACCAGTATGCAATGCTTCTTTGGTCTAAGGTTCTCGGTGGTGCTGGCGCATTAATGATTGTTGCAGCAATCGTAGTTGTTGCTCTCGGGACATCAACCGAATGGTCTGCATATCTTAACGACATAGGTTTCCAGGCATTTATCTTCTTCGGTGTACTTGTGGGTTGTAATGGTATTTGGCTCTACAGTAACTCAAAGGATAACAAGAAAGATGTCAAGGCTCTTCCAATTGACTTGACATTGTTCCGCACAACTCGTGGTTACACATGGGGTACAATCGGCATTGCTGTCATTACTTTCGTACTTTACGCACTATTGTGGTAATAATATAATTAAAGAGAAAGGTTTGGATTTGATTCCAGACTTTTCTCTTTTTCTATTTTTTACAATATTAATAACACCATAAAAATATAATGCACAAATACTATAAAACACATACAAAATTTTACATCTCTGTTGACTGCATTATATTTGGATTCACAGAGGGGGCACTGAAACTTTTAATTCAGGAACGTCCCTATGAACCAGGCAAAGGCCTGTTATCTTTGATTGGCGGTTTCGTGGAAGTAGATGAAAGTATTGATGATGCCGCAAAGCGAGTTCTAGCTGAATTTACAGGACTAGACAACACTTACATGCGTCAGTTGGGAGCATTTGGTGATGTTAAACGTGACCCAGGGGAAAGAGTTGTTTCGGTTGTTTACTACGCTCTCATAAATGTAAATGAATATAAGAGGACAATTGAAGGGAACGCCCGATGGATAGATATAGAAAATCTCCCGTCTTTATGTTTTGACCACAATCTAATGGTCGAAAAAGCACTAACAAAATTGAAAGAAAATCTTGCAGATGAACCTATAGGAATGAATCTGCTACCAAAATATTTTACACTTACACAGTTGCAGACATTACACGAATGCATACTTGGCACGTCTATTGACAAGAGAAATTTTCGTAGAAAAATTATGGAACAAGGGTATGTTGTGAAAACAAATATGATTGACAAGAAGACTTCTCGTAGAGGTGCATCACTATACAAATTTGATAATAAGTCTTGAAATTATAGTACACTTTAATAATATAAACCCATTAAATATATTACTTATGTTAGAAGAATTGAAACAGAAGGTGTTCAAGGCTAACCTTGATCTCGTAAAACAAGGACTTGTAATTTTCACTTGGGGAAATGTTTCAGGCATTGACCGTGAAAAGGGGCTAGTTGTTATCAAACCTAGTGGGGTAAGTTACGACGACATGAAAGCATCCGACATGGTTGTAGTTGATCTAAATACGGGTGAAGTTGTTGAAGGTGACCTCAATCCGTCTTCCGACACACCAACCCACCTCGTTCTATATCGTGCATTTCCAAATATTCAAGGTGTGGTACATACACACTCTACTTACGCTACAGCATTCGCTCAGGCTGGCAAAGACATCCCCAATATTGGAACTACTCACGCCGACTATTTTTACAAGGAAATCCCATGTACACGCGACATGACTAAAGCAGAAGTAGAAGGTGCTTACGAGCTGGAGACTGGAAACGTCATCGTTGACGAATTCCTTAACATCCGCAAGATTAACCCAGACCATACACCTGCTGTTCTTGTAAAGAACCATGGACCATTCTCTTGGGGGACATCTCCGGATAATGCAGTTTATAACGCTAAGGTCATGGAACAGTGTGCTAAGATGGCGTTTGTAGCATATCAGGTTAACCCTGAACTCACAATGAATCCGCTTCTCATTGAAAAACATTATATGCGCAAACATGGTCCTAACGCATACTATGGGCAAAAGAAAAAATAATTATACTTATGAGCGGGAAAATAACCACATTTAAATCAGAAATCAAATTCGATTACATCATAGAATCATGTGAAAAGCTACGTGATTTTAATATTGGAATTCTAGATATCATAGGGGAAACGAATAATGATGGGACTTTTCTTGAAGACGGTATAACTATTAAATCATTTTTTCGATGTAAATTTAACGAAATAATTGATTATTTAACTATAAAAAAGAAAGAATATAATCAGTTAAATAGTGATGAATTTGTAGACGTTAATTTTGATTTCATAATAAATCGACTTACAGAAATAATAGAAATATATAAAGTTATGATGTCTGAATTTAAGAAAAAATATGGATCTCAATTTTATTCATTGGAGAACAGTATGAATGTAATTTTTTCTAATTTAAATGACTACATTATACAATTATGTAAAAAATAGGAATTATTCAAATAATGTTTAACTCATAAAAACTTAAGAATTATGGCATTTGAAAATCTTGAACTTTGGTGGGTAACCGGAGCACAGCTTCTCTATGGAGGCGAAACTGTAAAGATTGTAGACGGACATTCTAAAGAAATGGTAGAGGGTCTTAATAATGGCGGAATCATCCCTATTAAAGTAGTATACAAGGGTACAGCAAACTCTTCTAAGGAAGTTGAAGCTGTAATGAAAGAAGCCAACAATGACAGCAAGTGTGCTGGTGTAATCACATGGATGCATACATTCTCTCCTGCAAAGATGTGGATTAAGGGTCTGCAGGCTCTTCAGAAACCACTTCTTCACTTCCATACTCAATATAACGCTGAAATTCCTTGGTCTGAAATCGACATGGACTTCATGAATCTCAACCAGTCTGCTCACGGTGACATTGAGTTTGGTCATATTTGCACTCGCATGCGTGTTCCTCGCAAGGTTGTATGCGGATATTGGAAGAACCCTGATGCACAGGAGAAAATTGCTGTTTGGGCACGCGTTGCAGCTGGTGTTGCTGATGCAAAGAATGTGCGTTGCCTTATGTTCGGTATGAACATGAACAATGTTGCCGTAACAGATGGTGACCGTGTTGAGTTTGAGCAGCGCATGGGTTATCACGTAGACTACTACCCGGTATCTTCTCTCATGGAATACTTCAAGAAAGTTACTGATGCAGAAGCTGATGCACTTGTTGAAGAATACAAGAAAGAATATACAATCAAGATTGACGAAAGCGGTGAAGAAGTTTATTGGGAGAAAGTCAAGAATGCTGCCAAAGCAGAAATTGCATTGCGTCGCGTATTGAAGGACGAGGGCGCTACAGCATTTACAACAAACTTCGACGACCTTGGTGATGCAGACATCAATGACCCTAACTTCGTTGGATTCGACCAAATTCCAGGTCTTGCTTCACAGCGTCTTATGGCTGAAGGTTATGGATTTGGAGCAGAAGGTGACTGGAAAACTGCTTGTCTATGCCGTACACTTTGGGTCATTCAGCAAGGCATGCCAATCGGTTGCTCATTCCTTGAGGACTATACTCTTAACTTTGCTGGCGACCGCAGTTCATGCTTGCAGAGTCACATGCTTGAAGTTTGTCCTCTCATTGCTGTAGACAAACCAACTCTTGAAGTTCACTTCCTCGGTATCGGTATCCGCAAGCAACAGACTGCTCGCCTCGTGTTCACTTCAAAGGTTGGTCGTGGTATCAAGGCTACTGTAGTTGACCTCGGTAATCGTTTCCGTCTCATCTCACAAGAGGTTGAATGCATTGAACCAAAACCAATGCCAAATCTTCCTGTAGCATCAGCTCTCTGGGTACCACAACCTACATTCGAAATCGGAGCAGGCGCATGGATTCTTGCTGGTGGAACTCATCACAGCGCATTCTCATACGACATTAATGAGGAATATTGGGAAGATTTCGCAGAAATGGTTGGTATAGAATATGTTAAGATTAACAAAGACACTACAATCAGCGAGTTCAAGCATACTTTGCAAATGAATGAAGTGTACTACATGTTAAACAAAGCTCTCAAGTAAATTATGACAGCAAAACAAACAATAGAAACAGGTAAAGCCATTCTCGGTATCGAGTTTGGCTCTACCCGTATTAAGGCAGTTCTCATTGACCAAGAGAACAAACCAATAGCACAAGGTAGTCACGAGTGGGAAAATCAACTTGTTGACGGACTCTGGACATATAGTGTAGAAGCTATTTGGTACGGATTGCAGGATTGTTATGCAGATCTCCGCTCAAATGTTAAAGAATTGTACGATACAGAAATTGAATCATTAGCGGCTATTGGTGTCAGCGCCATGATGCACGGTTATATGGCATTCAACAAGAAAGAGGAAATTCTTGTGCCATTCCGCACATGGAGAAACACAAATACAGGTAAGGCGGCTGCAGAACTTTCTGAATTGTTCAATTACAACATACCGCTTCGTTGGAGTATATCTCATCTCTATCAGGCGATTCTTGACAACGAGGAACACGTTAAAGATATTGACTTCCTGACTACACTTGCAGGATTTATACATTGGCAGATTACTGGTCAAAAAGTTCTTGGTGTAGGCGACGCTTCAGGTATGATTCCTGTAGACCCAGAGACAAAGACTTACAATGCAGAAATGGTAGAGAAATTCAACCGACTCATCAGTACAAAGGGATTTGGCTGGACACTTCTTGACATCCTTCCAAAATCACTTTCTGCAGGTGAGAATGCAGGTTTCCTCACTCCTGAAGGCGCTAAGAAACTTGATGTTTCAGGACATCTTAAAGCTGGTATTCCTGTTTGTCCGCCAGAAGGTGATGCAGGTACTGGAATGGTTGCTACAAATGCCGTTAAGCAACGTACGGGCAACGTTTCAGCTGGTACATCATCATTCTCAATGATTGTGTTGGAGAAAGATTTGTCTAAACCTTACGAAATGATAGACATGGTTACAACTCCTGATGGAAGCCTTGTAGCTATGGTTCATTGCAACAACTGTACTTCAGACTTGAACGCATGGGTAAACCTCTTCAAAGAATATCAAGAATTGCTCGGTATCCCTGTTGACATGAATGAAGTTTATGGAAAACTTTACAATAACGCTCTAAATGGCAATCCAGATTGTGGCGGTCTTATTTCCTACAACTACATCTCTGGTGAACCTGTAACAGGTCTCGCAGAAGGTCGTCCATTATTCGTACGTTCTGCTAATGACAAGTTCAACCTTGCAAACTTCATGCGTGCCCATCTATATGCTTCTGTTGGCGTATTGAAGATTGGCAACGACATCCTTTTCAATGAAGAAAAGATTAAGGTTGACCGCATTACTGGACATGGAGGCTTGTTTAAGACCAAGGGTGTTGGCCAAAGAGTTCTTGCAGCTGCCATCAACTCCCCTATTTCAGTAATGGAGACAGCTGGTGAAGGTGGCGCATGGGGTATTGCACTTCTTGCATCCTATCTCATTAATAATGAGGGAAATCTTACTCTCGCAGACTATCTTGACAAGCATGTATTTGCAGGCGATGCCGGTGTAGAAATCGCACCAACACCTGAGGACGTTGCAGGTTTTAATGCATATATTGAAAACTACAAAGCAGGTCTTGCTATTGAAGAGGCTGCTGTAAAAGCAAAAAAATAATTCACTAATAATAATTTAAAGTAGAAATTCTCCCGTAAAAATTCTACACTCAACATATGCATCATGCACATGAGAGAGGGAGAGATTTTTAACATGGCAAATAATCCTATTTCTGTATTAAATCACGCAGCTGATAATATTCGTATTCTTGCAGCTGCTTCTGTAGAAAAAGCAAAATCAGGACACCCAGGTGGTGCCATGGGTGGAGCGGACTTCATCAATGTACTCTACTCTGAATATCTCAATTATGACCCTCAGAATCCTACATGGGTAGGTCGCGACCGTTTTTATCTTGACCCAGGTCATATGGCTCCTATGCTTTACGCACAGCTTGCGCTTATCGGCAAGTATAGCCTTGAAGAGCTTGCACAACTTCGTCAGTGGGGTTCTCCTACAACAGGACATCCAGAATTTGAAGTAGAGCGTGGAGTTGAGAACACTTCAGGTCCACTCGGACAAGGACATACTTTTGCTGTAGGTGCTGCTATCGCCGCTAAGTTCTTGGCTGCACACACTGGCAACCCTACTTTCGCTAAGGAAACAATCTATGCCTACATTTCTGACGGTGGTGTCCAGGAGGAGATTTCTCAGGGTTCTGCACGTATTGCTGCAACACTCGGTCTTGACAATCTTATCATGTTCTATGACTCTAATGACATTCAGTTATCTACTGAAACAGCGGAAGTTATGTGTGAAGATACCGCTGCAAAGTATCGTGCGCTCGGATGGGAAGTTATAGAAATTAACGGCAATGATGCAGCACAGATTCGCACAGCTATTGAGACAGCCAAGGCGGTAGAAGGCAAGCCTGCACTCATCATCGGTAAGTGTATCATGGGTAAGGGTGCACTCAAGGCTGATGGTTCTTCATACGAACGCAATTGCAAGACACACGGTGCTCCACTCGGTGGCGATGCATTCGTTAATTCAGTAAAGAATCTTGGCGGTGACCCAGAAAATCCATTCCAGATATTCGACGATGTTAAGGAACTTTATGCAAATCGCGCTGAAGAACTGAAAGCTATTTGCGCCGCTCGCTATGCTGAAGAAGCAGAATGGGCTGCCGCTAATCCAGAAAAAGCTGCCGCACAGGCTGACTGGTTTGCTAATAAGGCTCCACAGATTGACTGGTCAAAGGTTAAGCAGAAGGCAAACGATGCAACACGTAATGCTTCAGCAGCATGTCTTGCTGCTCTTGCAGAACAAGTTCCAAACATGATTTGTGCATCAGCCGACCTTTCAAATTCAGACAAGACAGACGGATTCTTGAATAAGACAAAGGCTCTCACTAAGGGCGATTTCTCTGGCGCATTCTTCCAGGCAGGTGTAGCAGAACTTACAATGGCATGTTGCTGTATTGGTATGTCACTCCATGGAGGTGTAATACCGGCATGCGGAACTTTCTTCGTATTCTCAGACTACATGAAGCCAGCAGTTCGTATGGCTGCTCTCATGGAACTTCCAGTTAAGTTCATTTGGACACACGACGCATTCCGTGTAGGTGAAGACGGACCTACTCACGAGCCAGTTGAGCAGGAGGCACAGATTCGTCTCATGGAGAAACTGAAGAACCATAAGGGACATAACTCTACCCTCGTTCTTCGTCCTGCTGACGCTAAGGAAACTACTGAGGCATGGGCTCTTGCAATGGCTAACACATCAACACCAACAGCTCTCATCCTCTCTCGTCAGAACATCAACGACCTTCCAGAGGGCAATGCTTATGCTGAAGCAGCTAAGGGTGCATATATCGTAGCAGGTTCAGACGCTAATCCTGATGTAATTCTCGTTGCTTCTGGTTCAGAAGTTTCAACACTTGTTGCTGGTGCAGAACTTCTCCGCAAGGACGGAATTAAGTGCAGCATCGTTTCTGTACCTTCAGAAGGACTCTTCCGCAGCCAGTCTGCTGAATATCAGGCATCAGTGCTTCCTGCTGGAGTAAAGAAGTTCGGTCTCACAGCTGGTCTCCCTGTAAACCTCCAAGGACTTGTGCCAGCTCACGAAGGAAAGGTATGGGGACTTGAAAGCTTCGGATTCTCAGCCCCTTACAAGGTGCTCGATGAAAAACTCGGTTTCACAGCAGAGAATGTTTACAACCAAGTTAAGTCAATGCTTTAATAATACAAAGTAATTAGAGGGGTAAGGGAAGCACACTTCCCTACTCCTCTTTTTCTATATCCATACATACCAATATAAATATGGAAATCAAGACAGTTGGAATTGCAAGCGACCATGCAGCATTTCCATTAAAACAGTTTGTGAAGCAATATCTTGAAGAAAAAGGTATTGAATACAAAGATTATGGAACTTATACAGAAGACAGTTGCAATTATGCAACCTATGGTCACGCATTAGCAGAAGGCATCGAAAAAGGTGAAGTCTATCCAGGCATAGCAATGTGTGGAAGCGGTGAAGGCATAACCATGACGCTCAACAAGCACCAAGACATACGCGCAGGACTATGCTGGATTCCAGAGATAGCCCATCTAATCCGCCAACACAACAATGCGAATGTACTTGTCATGCCAGGCAGATTCATCGACACAGAGATGGCACGCAAGATTATGGACGAATTCTTTGCAACTGAATTTGAAGGAGGACGCCATCAGGAACGTATTGAGTCCATACCTGTAAAATAAAGTAAAGTAAAACAGCGTGGCGCTCAAGGCGAAACACGACCGTGGTGGAGATAAAACACAACCGCGGTGGAGATACAACACGACTACGGTGAAAGTACAACACGACTGCGGTGGAGATACGACACGACCGCGGTGCTGTTTTGTGATTACTTGATTCAAAAACTCTACATCTTAACTATTTTATTTAACAAATACCTAAAAATGAAGAAAACAAGATTGACAATGCTTTTGGCACTGCTTTTTGCAGGACTTATGCTATGCCAACCTGCAGCTGCACAGAAAACCGGAACCTTTGAGGCTGGAAAAGGAACATTCCTGCTCAACGGCAAACCATTTGTTGTTAAAGCTGCAGAAATCCACTATCCGCGTATTCCACGCGAATACTGGGACCATCGCATTAAGATGTGTAAGGCACTCGGTATGAATACCGTATGTATCTACATCTTCTGGAACATACACGAACAACGCGAAGGACAATTTGATTTCACAGGCAACAACGACATTGCAGCATTCTGTAAGCTTGCTCAGAAGAACGGCATGTATGTCATCGTTCGTCCTGGACCATACGTTTGTGCTGAATGGGAAATGGGCGGACTCCCATGGTGGCTCTTGAAGAAGAAAGACATCCGTCTTCGTGAACAAGACCCTTACTTCATGGAGCGCGTAAAGATTTTCGAGGAGAAAGTGGGTGAACAACTCGCCGGTCTCACAATTCAAAAAGGCGGACCAATCATCATGGTTCAAGTTGAAAATGAATATGGCAGCTATGGTGAGGACAAACCTTACGTGAGCGCTATCAGGGACTGTCTGCGCGGAATCTATGGCAAGGAACTTGCTCTTTTCCAGTGCGACTGGGCTTCAAACTTTGAGAAGAACGGACTTGACGACTTGGTTTGGACAATGAACTTTGGTACAGGTTCACACATCGATAACCAATTCCGCCGTCTCAAGCAACTTCGTCCAGACTCCCCTCTCATGTGTTCCGAGTTTTGGAGCGGATGGTTCGACAAATGGGGAGCACGTCACGAAACACGCCCTGCAAAAGATATGGTTGCAGGACTTGACGAAATGCTGTCGAAAGGCATATCATTCTCACTCTACATGACTCACGGTGGAACATCATTCGGCCATTGGGCAGGTGCAAACTCACCAGGTTTCCAACCAGACGTTACATCTTACGATTATGATGCACCAATCAACGAATATGGTCATGCAACTCCTAAGTATCAGGAATTGCGCAATATGATGCAGAAGTACACTGAGAAGAAACTTCCGTCTGTGCCTAAGCCAATTGCCCCAATCATCACTGTGCCAGAGTTCAAACTCACAGAATTTGCTCCATTGGCAAACGGTGCGGACAAAACAGTCGAGGCTAAAGACACAAAGACATTTGAAGACCTTGATATGGGCTGGGGAACAGCTGTTTACACTGTAGAACTCCCTGAAACAAAGAACGGTGGCACACTCGTAGCCGATGTTCACGACTTTGCTCAATACTTTATCAACGGCGAATACGTAGGCAAAACAGACCGTGTGAAGAACGAAAGAGCAATCACTATTCCTGCTACAAAGAAAGGCGACAAACTTCAGATTGTCGTTGAAGGAATGGGACGCATCAATTTCGGTCGCGCAATCAAGGATTTCAAGGGAATTGTCGGTGACATGAAACTCACTGCCGATGTTGACGGACATGAAGTAACTTGGAACCTCAAGAACTGGGGTATGACAACTATCCCAGACGACTATCAGACAGCCGTCAAAGCATTTGAGAAGAAGTCAGACAACAAGGGAACACGTGGATATTATCGCGGTTATTTCAACCTTAAAAAAGTTGGTGACACATTCCTTAACTTCGAGACATGGGGCAAGGGACAGGTTTACGTAAACGGTCACGCTATGGGTCGCATCTGGTACATCGGACCACAGCAAACACTATTTATCCCTGGATGCTGGTTGAAGAAAGGCAAAAACGAAATCATTGTCCTTGACGTTGTTGGACCAAAAGAAACTAAAGTGTGGGGCCAGAACACACACGAAGTAAACAAGCTCCAACTCGAAAAGAGCAATAAGCACAATAATATTGGTGACAAACCAGACCTCAACAGCGTAACACCGGCAGCCACAGGTGCGTTCAAAGCAGGCAACGGTTGGCAGACTGTCAAATTCTCTGCACCACAGAAAGGCCGCTACCTTGCTGTAGAATGCCTTTCTACACAAGACGGCAAACCGCAGGTTGCAATTGCAGAGCTTTACTTGCAAGGAACAGACGGCAAACGTATTTCACGCGAACCTTGGACTACAAAATATGCTAATAGCGAAGAGGAAAACGGAAACCACATGGGCGACAAGGTGTTCGATCTTCAAGAATCAACCTACTGGCAGACTGAGAAGAGTGCTTCAATGCCACACCTCCTTGTTATAGACCTCGGTAGCGTTCAGACAATTTCGGCACTTGAATATTGTCCGCGCGCTGAACAAGGCGCTCCTGGTAGCATTAAGAACTACAAGATTTATATGTACTAAGACTATTGCTGCAATATAAATCAAGTTTGGGACTATTCTTAAATGGGATAGTCCCAATTTTTGTTTATTAGATAAATACCAAATAAGGACTAAATCTGTATATTCAGAAATAAAATTATTGGTGTCCGATACCCCTTTGGGAGTAGCATAAAAATAGGGCTGAACCCATTTATAGGATTCAGCCCATCTTGGTAATTTTCTCAATCTAATTTATGAATTACTAAACCTGAACGCAGTTTAGGTTCAAACCATGTTGCTTTCGGTGGCATTATATTTCCACTGTCAGCAATATCAATTATTTGTTGCATCGACACAGGGTATAGCGCTAATGCGACTTTCATTTCTCCGCTATCAACGCGACGTTTCAATTCGCCCAACCCTCTGAGGCCGCCAACAAAATCAATACGTTTGTCACGACGCAAATCGGTTATGTTCAAAATTTCATCTAAAATGAGACGCGATGAGATACTCACATCAAGAACACCAATTGGATCAGATTCGTTATATGTGCCCGCTTTTGCTATGAGCGAATACCACTCCCCTTCAAGATAAAGCGAGAATTCATGCATCTGCTGCGGACGATACTCTTCACTGCCCTTTTTCTGAATGTAGAAATTATTTCCAAGTGCAATAATAAACTCTTCAGGTGTCAATCCGTTGAGGTCTTTAATCACACGGTTATAATCGAGGATAGTCAACTGGCTTGCCTGGAAACATACAGCCATGAAATAATTGTACTCTTCATCGCCTTTATGATTTGGATTTTGCTTCGCCTTTTCAGCTCCAACAAGAGCAGCCGCAGCGGAACGATGATGTCCGTCTGCAATATAAAGATTTGGCATTTTGGCAAATTCAGACGTAATTGTTGCAATGTCCGAATCATCATTTACAACCCAGAGTTGATGGCGAAATCCATCTATCGGAGCAATAAAATCATATTCGGGTATTGTTGATACATTACGCATAATAAGAGCGTCAAGTGTAGAGTTATCAGGATATGCAAAGAATACAGGCTCTATGTTTGCATTATTAACACGAACATGCTTCATTCGGTCTTCTTCTTTATCCTGGCGGGTAAGTTCATGTTTTTTAATGACACCTGTAAGATAGTCATTAACATATGCTCCAACGACCAAACCATACTGGGTTTTGCCATTCATCGTTTGTGCATAAATATAATACTGTTCTTTTTCGTCTTGCACAAGCCAACCTTTCGATTGGAATTTTAAAAAGTGTTCAACAGCGCTGTCATAAACACGAGGATCATACTCGCTTGTCCCTTCAGGAAAATTAATTTCTGGTTTTATTATATGATAAAGAGACATTTCATTGTCACCAGCTTCTGTGCGTGCTTCATCCGAATCAAGTACATCATAAGGCCTACTTTCAACTTTCTCAACAAGGTGTTTAGGAGGCCTAACCCCACGAAAAGGTTTAATTACTGCCATATTAAATTTAAGATTAAAAAGAAAAAGGTCCTCAAGACATAAAGACTCAAGGACTCTTCATATTTATTAAATCATTTATTTACTTGAAAACGTGTACATCCGTCTTTGAAAAATGCAACAATCTGCTTTGCAGCGGCAATACCTGCGTTAATATTAGCTTCAGCAGTCTGCGCTCCCATCTTTTTAGGAGTAGAGAAATAACGTCCCTCAAATTTTTGGAAAGTTACATCTGCATCAGGCATAATATCAGTAACAAATTTCAAATCAGCACGTTCTTCCATCAGACTTACAAGTTCCGTCTCGTCAATTACTTCCTTTCGAGCTGTATTTATGAGCATTGCACCTTTCTTCATTTTGCCTACCAAAGTCCGGTTAATGCTCCGAACTGTCTGAGGTGTTGCCGGAATATGCAGGCTCACAATATCGCATTCCTCAAAAAGTGCATCCTGATTGCTAACCGCATGAACACCTGCTGCTTCTATTGATTCTGCTGGACAGAATGCATCATAAGCATAAACATCCATACCAAATCCCTTGGCTATGCGAGCGACATTTCTCCCGACATTACCAAAAGCTAGAATACCGAGTTTTTTACCCATGAGTTCAGTACCAGCCTTACCGTTATAGAAATTACGCACTGCGAAAACAAGGAGCCCCATTACAAGTTCAGCAACAGCATTTGCATTCTGTCCAGGTGTATTCATAACAACGACTCCATGTGCAGTTGCTGCCTCAAGGTCTACATTGTCATAACCGGCACCTGCACGCACAACAATCTTAAGTTGCTTTGCAGCATCTAAAACAGCGCTATCAACCTTGTCTGAGCGTATGATTAATGCGTCAACATCAGCTACAGCCTCAAGAAGTTGAGACTTTTCTGTATATTTTTCGAGCAACGCCAATTCATAACCTGCAGTTTCGACCTCAGCTCTTATACCTTCAACCGCCACTGGCGCAAAAGGTTTTTCTGTTGCAATAAGAATTTTCATGTTCGTCAATTAAATTTTCTTTTCAAACTGCTGCATACAATCAACAAGCGCCTTAACGCCTTCAATACTCATTGCGTTGTAGCAACTTGCACGGAATCCGCCCACAGAACGATGTCCCTTTATACCAACCATACCATTTTCTGTAGCAAATTTCAAGAAGTCGGCTTCTAGATCTTTATATTCATCATTCATCACAAAACAGATGTTCATTACTGAACGGTCTTCCTCATTTGCCGTTCCACGGAAGAGTTTGTTACGGTCAATTTCGCTATAAAGGATTGAAGCACGTTCATTTGCAAGTCGATCCATAGCTTCAACTCCACCATTAGCCTTTATCCAACGCAGATTCTGCATTGCTGTATAAATAGGCACGACAGGAGGTGTATTAAACATGCTACCGCCATTAACATGAGTGCGATAATCAAGCATTGTAGGAATTGGACGGTCCACCTTACCGAGAGCATCATCTTTAACAATAACAAATGTCACACCTGCCATAGAAAGATTTTTTTGGGCTCCGCCATATATACAGTTATACTTGCTAACATCTATAGGACGACTAAATATATCTGATGACATGTCTGCTATCATTGGTACAGGACTGTCAAGTTCCTTACGAATCTCTGTTCCGTAGATTGTATTATTTGTTGTTACGTGAAAATAGTCAGCATCAACAGGGATAATATAATCCTTAGGAACATAAGTGTATGTAGATTCAGCAGACGAAGCTACTTCAACCACTTCACCAAAGAATTTAGCCTCCTTGATTGCCTTCTTAGCCCACACGCCGGTATTCAAATAAGCGGCCTTCTTGTTCAAGAAATTGTATGGAACCATACAGAACTCCATGCTAGCGCCACCACCGAGGAATATTACAGAATAACCTTCTGGTATATCCAGCAGTTCCTTAAAAAGGGCAACAGCTTCATCAATAACTGGCTGAAAATCCTTTGCACGATGACTAATTTCCATCAAAGAAAGTCCAGAACCATTAAAGTCCATACAAGCATTTGCGGTAGCCTCGATTACTTCGCGCGGAAGAATTGACGGCCCCGCATTGAAATTTATCTTTTTCATATTTAATTTGATTTGTTATACCTTAATAATACTTATAAAAATAATAATATATGCTATTTCTTTTATTGTGGCAAAATTACGCATTTATATCCGTCTGACCAACTCAAACAACACCTATTTGCAAATAAATGCAAAAAGATTACAAAATAACACGCTTAAAATTGAATTGCCTTAAAAATATAGGCGTAGAAACGAATACTGAATACACTTTGACATTACATGGCAAATATTTCAATCATATTGATTATTTGCGAATAGGTTCCATGCATACACTAAGAATACCAACAAAACGTGCGTTTTTCCCCATTTGGCTATAGACCACTTGCGCACCGTCAGTATTAGTCAAAATTTCAGGAGACTCAAAATAAGTGTGTGTATGCCCACCAAGAACTATGTCAATATGTCTTGTTGAACCTATCAACATCTGATCGTTTATCCCTTTAGTTCCCCACCCCAAATGGGACAAGCATACAATGAGATCGCATCGTTCTTCCAATTTTAAATATTCAGCAACAGTAGCAACGCTCGCTATAGGGTCAGAAAAAACAACATTATTAAAATTTTCTCGAGCAACAAGGCCTTCCAACTTAGGTGAGACTCCTAACACTCCGATTTTCAACCCACATCGTTCAATGACAATATAAGGTTTAACTAATCCATCTACAGGAGTGCCTGAAAAATCATAGTTGCAACAGACAACAGGAAAATCCATGCTCGCAAACAGTCGTGCCATATTGTCAAGCCCAAAATCAAATTCGTGATTACCTATTGTACATGCATCATATTTCATTCTATTCATTAAAGAAACCTCTACTTCACCTTTGAATATATTATAATAAGGTGAACCTTGAGAAAAATCGCCGCAATCAAACAATAATAAATTTGGATTAGTTGACCTAAAACTGTCTATAAGCACCACTCGACGCAAGAAGCCTCCCTTATCCGCCATTGCTGTATCAGAAAAATTGGGGGTTACAGGTTCTATGCAACTATGAGTATCATTAGTGTGAATAATAATAACATTGATGTCATCAGAACGAACACCGTCTATCGTTTGCGCTTCAGTATATTCTGCAAGGCACAACTGTAAAAATACAACTAAGAGCGTTTTTGCAAAGAATACATTATTCATGATATAAATATTTAAGGTGTTACAACGATACGTCCCTCAATTTTAGAATCAAGCAAGACACCACATTCAGATTGTCTTTTTATGTAATCCATTAAAACATCTCTTAGCAAGAGTTTTGTATCTATACGTTTAAATGCATGTTTCAATGCAAACATGCCATCATTCCCCTCTGCTAAATAATCTATTGTAACAATATTATATACTTTGTTTTTTCTTATTTTCTTGCCTTTAATAGAAGCGCTCATCAATGTCCCATCAGAAGCAATTACCATTCTCAAAGAAGAACTAACTCCTTCACCACCTAATTCGGCAATCTGATTTAACAGTTCAAGTAAATTCTCTCCCCTAATAGAAAGCAGGCAAAGTCTATTTTCAAATGGCGCTATTGACATAATATCGCCAACTGTCACATTCCCTTTTGGCATAGAACTCCGCAGCCCACCAACATTACACAATCCCAAATCCGCATCCCAGCCCAATCCTATAGCTGTATCCACCATGACATCTGTCACCCAATTAGACAGCAAACTTTCAGGACGCGAAGCATTCATGCAAACAATACTTTTACCAAGTATTGGGGACATCAAACTGTCAATCGCAGGTTTGTAATTAGAAATCAAACCATAATCCACTTTAGATTCCAACTTCCCATCAACTTCAATACGTCCTCCTTTAACCGACTTAATTGCATAGTGTTGCGAGTATAAATTAGCGCAGAAAATGAATGATAAAATAAAACAACAACACTTCATAAATGCATCTGTATGTTATTCCAATATAGTATATTAATTAAAATCGGACTATGTTGCAATAGTCCGATTAAATGAATTTATCTTAGTATGTTGTACAACAAACTTGCAATAGATATCACTATACTTGTAGATGTAAACCAAAGGGATGTTTCCGCACCAATACCTGAACCTTTAGCCTTTGCTTTGTTGGGGGTTACATACACAATGTCATTTTGTTGCAGTTGATAATATGGAGAATTAATGACATTTGCATCATTTAAATTTAATTCTACAATTTCCTTCTCACCTGTACATAATTCACGTATAATCTTTACATTATCACGTTTTCCTTGTATTGTCATATCGCCAGCAAGAGCCAAGGCTTCGAAAATATTAATTTTACCTGTTGACACATTATATTGTCCTGCCTTCGCAACCTCACCAAGAACCGAGACCTTAAAGCTTGCCATCGTAACAGTCACTATAGGGCGTTCTTTCAGATGTGTACCCAATATGCGTTCTGCCAAATAATCTTCCAGTTCCGTCTTGGTCATGCCCAAAACCTTGACCTTTCCCAACACAGGGAAATCAATAAACCCATCATTCGTCACCAAATACGTCTGAAGATACTGCTGTGAGGTAGATCTGCTACGACCTGTCGAAGAACCTGTTTCATCACTCATCTGAACCCTGAGATTAAACATTGCCGACGCCTCAGGATTGTTTGGAGTGTTGACTGTTATATTAAGCATATCCTTAGGCATGATTTTGGCATCATACAGTTTTGTCGCCAAAGACAGGTCCACCTCTTCACTATTTTTCAAATAAGGCACTTTTTTATATGATTGGCAACCTACGACCAATAACATTCCAGACAACAAAAGTAAGAACGATAATCTTTTCATAATTTATATTTTTTGTGTTTATAACAATTACTTACCATTTAGCATATTGTGCACGCACTCTGCTGCGCGTCTTCCATCCCCCATAGCAAGAATCACAGTTGCACCACCCCTAACAATATCGCCGCCTGCAAAAATTGTAGGAATGTTTGACTGCATGCTTTCATTCACTGCTATAGTGTTCTTCCTTCCAAGTTTCAAACCCTCCACGGAAGTAGGCACCAGAGGATTCGGAGACACACCTACTGCAACCACAGCCATATCTATATCCAAAGTTTCTATTGCACCCTCGATTGCAACAGGTGAACGGCGTCCGCTTGCATCCGGCTCACCAAGTTCCATCTTTTGTAGTCGTACCTGCTTAACGGCACCGTTTTCATCGGCAACATATTCAAGAGGGTTATGCAATGTAAGGAATTCAACCCCTTCCTCCTTCGCATGCTTAACTTCCTCCAAGCGTGCAGGCATTTCGGCCTCGCTTCGGCGATAAACGATATAGACCTTTTCTGCACCAAGCCTTTTTGCTGTGCGACAGGAATCCATTGCAGTATTACCTCCACCGACAACCATCACTCTTTTTGCCTTATTTATAGGGGTGTCGGATTCAGGGTTGGATGCATCCATCAGGTTCACTCGAGTCAGATACTCATTTGACGACATTACATTAATACTGTTTTCGCCTGGAATATTCATGAAATTAGGCAGACCTGCCCCTGATGCAACAAACACAGCCTTGTAGCCTTCATCTTCAAGCTCTGGGATTGAAATGGTCTTGCCAACAACGCAGTCCTTAATGAACTTCACACCCATTTTCTCCAGATTGCAAATTTCCACATCGACAATTGCATTTGGAAGACGGAATTCAGGAATTCCGTACTTAAGGACTCCACCAATTTCATGAAGAGCCTCGAAGACTGTTACGTCATATCCTAACTTAATCATATCACCAGCAAAACTCAAACCTGCAGGGCCAGAACCTATAACGGCTACCTTCATGCCGTTTGATGGTTGGCATTCAGGAATAGTCATCTTGCCACTTTCGCGTTCAAAATCCGCAGCGAAGCGCTCAAGGTAACCAATTGCCACAGGTTTGCCACCCATCTTTAAATGCATACATTTGCTTTCACACTGTTTCTCCTGTGGACAAACACGTCCGCATACTGCAGGAAGTGCAGAGGTTGCCTTAAGAACCTTTGCGGCTTCAAGAAATTCTCCACGTTCAATATTCTTTACAAATGAAGGAATATTAATATTCACAGGGCATCCTTCCATACATGTCGGGTTAGCACAATCAAGACAACGCTTGGCTTCTGTAATAGCTTGTTCTACAGAAAGTCCCTTATTCACCTCCTCTGTACGAGTTGTTGCCCTGTAGGCTGGGTCGAGTTCATCCATTACACAACGTTCTATAAGAGTACGTTCTTTTGGTTTCATGCTCTTTTGCAATTCCACACGCCAATCTGCCTTACGGTCAACTAGTACGTCCATAGGAGTGTCAATTGTCATCTTCTCTGCCAAAGCGACCTTTGTTGCATCAAGTTTAGTATCTTTACAACATCCACAACCTGAACTATTTACATGGCGCTCAAAATTCTCCATTTCTTCTAATTCTGCAGGTTTAAAAGCCCCCATGCGTTTGAACATCTCGTCAAAATCAACCTTGTGACCATCAAACTCAGGACCGTCAACACACACAAATCGTGTTTGGCCGCCTACTGTTATACGACAAGCTCCGCACATTCCTGTACCATCAACCATAATCGTATTGAGTGAAACGTCCGTTGGTATTTCATACTTCTTTGTCAGCAAGCAACAGAATTTCATCATTATGGCAGGGCCGATAGCAAAACACTTATCGACTTTCTCGCGCTGAATCACTTGCTCTATTCCTACAGTTACTACACCTTTTTGACCATAACTGCCGTCATCCGTCATAATTATGACATCGTCGCTGCTCTCCCTCACCTCATCCTCCAATATTATCAAATCCTTGCTGCGGCCGGCTAAAACAGATATCACCCTGTTTCCCGCTTTCTTCAAAGCACGGATAATAGGAAGCATAGGAGCCACACCAACACCTCCACCGGCACATATAACAGTACCAAAGTTTTCTATATGAGTTGCTTGTCCTAAAGGACCTACAACATCTGTTATGTAATCACCTTCATTGAGCATGCAAAGTTTTGTAGATGAAAGTCCAACTTTCTGCACAACCAAAGTAATTGTACCTTTTTCTGTGTCTGAATCAGCAATAGTTAATGGCATTCTTTCCCCCTTGTCACCTACACGCACAATTACAAAGTGACCAGCCTTACGAGATTTAGCAATCAGCGGAGCCTCTATTTCGAACTTAAAAACTTTTTCTGAAAATTGCTCTTTACAAATAATTTTATTCATAATCTATATTTAGTTTTATAACTTATGATGCTACCAACATATAGTCTGGAGAATCACCACAAAGTTAATTTATTTATTTCAAAAGAAGTAAAAACTCTTGATAAATATGCTTTTATACAAAATAGTTCACATACATTAAACATATGAAGGTGTTAACAATGTATTGTATCTCTGAAACCCAGCATATTGATATATCTACGTTTCATAAATCTGTTATAAATATTTCTTAGCCACATTGGATGCAGCAGAGTACCAAGTAATCCTATAAAAAACATAATTGACGACGCGACAGAAATACTGGAAATTGTAATCAAAATATACATAATGAACATTGGCACAAAAAGAGCCACTAATGAAACAATTGTTTGCACCTTAGTGCTTCGTCCGCTTTTTGTTATTTTTTCATTCAAATGTAAAGTCGTATTATTATAGACTGCCAATTGGAAAAGGAATGGGAATATGACTCCTGTGGTAAAAAAAAGACTTCCAACGGCTTCGAGCAAAGTTATTTTACCAGCTAATATAGGCATCATAAAAATCAGAACAGGGATAATGATAACCATACAATTGAAATAGTACTTTGCCTTCAACAAAGAAAGAACAGACTCCTTTCTGCTCATTAGTCCATCCATATAGTTGCCCTCTGCACACATTATGCCTGTTAAAGTCATCACTCCCAAACACGCAAAACAATAGACGCATATATATGATCTCATAAAGATTGAATCATCATAAACATCCGTGAAAGCAAAAATAAGACTAATCAAAATCATACATGAAACACCTATGATAAATTGTTTGCGGACAACAAGGTTACGCATGGTAGATTTCATTTCTAGTTTAATGTATTGCCCAATGATTCCAAACTTATTGAGGTAAGCCATTTCTGACGACCTAACCTTTGTATTTCCATCGATCTTTGCTATTTCGGTATAAACCATCGAACCTTGAATCTTATTGTTAACAACAAAAAGGAAAGCGATAGCTAATAAAACGGTTAAAAATGGGGCTGGATTAAAGGCTATAAACCCCTGTCCTAAATGCATGAAAAAGGTAAAAAGCCATTGTTGTTCTTCATTATGAAAGTATCCAAAATAAAATAAAGCCCCATAGACTGCTAACGGGAAAAATACATTAAGGATATGTTTATTTATCAACGAACGCCATATCAGGTACCAATAGGCATTAAAGACAAAAAGTAACCACCACCCCAACAAGAAACCTAATAATCCACCGAAACCATGATAAAAAGGAATGCTAAGCAAACCGAATGGGACGAAAAAGAAATGCCAAAATAAGTTGTAAACTTTCAACCCTATTCGAATCATAAAAACGTTGAGCAGAAACGTTATAGGAATTGGCAATAATTTATAAGGTCTGATTTCTTGTGCGGGAGTTTCCTGCATGCCAAAACGTAAAAAGAAATCTATTGCAAGAAAAAATATGGCACCGCCATTAATCATATCATAAGCCTCTATGCTGGATTCGGAGAAAATAAAATAGAAAGTAACTCCGAAAAATAATAAATAGACAGCCCAAAACCCCACGAATACATATCCAAAAACCTTCATTGCCAAATTACGTTCAAACATTGGATGGCGATTATTTGCCAATTGTTGGTTATGAGATATTAATTTATAAAACTTAACAATCCGGTGGATATCCATAGGTAAAATGATTAAATAGCGAGGGTGTATCAAAATGAAAACTTACTATCATTTTGTTATTCTGACGACCTTAAGGGAGGAAGAATCTCATATTCTGATACTGAGATCCTTCACTAACTTTCAGGATGACATGACTATTTGATAGCATTTCTGCATTTTGATACACCCACAAATATATTAAAGTTGATTGTCAGCCAAATACTTCTCTGCCTCCATCGCAGCTTTACATCCAGAGCCAGCAGCGACTATCGCCTGTCTGAATACAGGGTCGGCAACATCACCTGCTGCAAATATTCCAGGGACATTTGTTTTAGTTGAAGCGCCATTGGTCAGAATATACCCAGTTTCATCAGTTTCAACCCATGGCTTAAAAACTTCCGAGTTAGGACGATGTCCTATAGCAAGAAAAAATCCATCGATTTCAATATCATACTTGCGCTCATCGGACTCACCCTTACGATAGACAAGATGCGCACCCTCAACCCCGTCTTCACCAAAGAGTCCTTCTGTCTGCGTCTCATAAAGTATCTCAATCTTTGGGTTGTTCATAACCCTATCTTGCAGAATCTTAGAGGCTCTTAAATAAGGTTTTCGAACAATAATGTATACTTTTGAAGCAATATTTGCCAAATATTCTGCCTCACCACACGCTGTGTCACCTCCACCAACTACAGCAACAACTTTCTTCCGATAGAAGAAACCATCACATGTTGCACAAGCACTGACACCCATACCCATATATTTCTTCTCATCATCTAAACCCAAGAATTTTGCAGATGCTCCAGTCGCAATGATTACAGTATCAGCTTCAACTTCACTACCGTCATCAAACTTAAACACATATGGTCTTTTGCTAAAATCGGTTGATATTACTAATTTTTGACGAATGTCGACATTAAACTTATCAACCTGCTCGCGCATTAAGTCCATTAAATCTTGCCCAGAAAGTTCTTCAGGATGTCCAGGGAAATTTTCAATCTTGTCAGTAATAGTCAACTGTCCACCAGGCTGTATACCTTCACATAGTACTGGTGAGAGATTTGCTCTACTTGCATAAATAGCAGCAGTATACCCTGCTGGTCCAGATCCAATTATTAAACAACGAATATGTTCCATATAATCTTTATAAAATTTAATACAAATAGGCCGATTCTTAAAGAATCAGCCCATTCAATATCAAACTTAAATTAATTATTCTCAGGTCTTAGTTGGCGTACCGTTACAGCAGTCTGCCACATTTCACTCTCACGAAGTGCCTTGAGCTCTTCTTCCAACTTTTCACGATAGTCTGGTTTAGAGTTACTATCAATTGAAATCTGCGCTTCATTGCCGCACTTGACGTTTGCATACAACTTTTCAACTACAGGTTTAATTGCATCATGGAATGGTCCCATCCAGTCAAGAGCACCACGCTGCGCCGTAGTAGAACAGTTTGCATACATCCAATCCATACCATTCTTTGCGAAAAGAGGCATAAGAGACTGAGTTAGTTCCTCTACTGTTTCATTAAATGCCTCTGAAGGTGTATGTCCATTCTCGCGGAGAACTTCATATTGAGCAAGAAGAAGTCCCTGAATCGCACCCATAAGTGACCCACGTTCACCTGTAAGATCTGAAGTAGCCTCACGTACGAATGTGGTCTCGAACATATATCCAGAACCGATACCGATACCAAGTGCCAAGGTCTTTTCAAGAGCCTTACCTGTTGCATCCTGATATACTGCATATGAAGAGTTCAAACCGCGTCCCTCTAAGAACATTGTACGAAGCGATGTACCAGAGCCTTTCGGTGCAACCATTATTACGTCAATGTCTGTTGGAGGAACTACTCCTGTGCGGTCGCTCCATGTAATTGCAAATCCGTGTGAGAAATACAATGCCTTTCCTGGAGTCAGATACGGCTTGATTGTTGGCCAAACAGACATAACCGCAGCGTCGCTAAGAAGACACATAACAATTGTAGCTTTATCGCATGCCTCTTCAATACCGAAAAGAGTTTCTCCTGGTACCCAACCATCTGCTACTGCCTTTTCATAAGTTTTGCCTTGACGCTGACCAACAATCACGTTGAAACCATTATCACGAAGGTTGCAAGCCTGGCCTGGTCCTTGCACACCGTATCCAATAACTGCGATTGTTTCATTCTTCAAAACTTCACGAGCTTTTTCCAATGGAAATTCCTCACGTGTCATTACCTCCTCGATAACTCCACCAAAATTTAACTTTGCCATCTTTTATTGTTTTAATTATTTAATGTCTTATTGTATAACTTTGTTATAAATCAGTTGCAAATTTAATCATTTTATTATAAAATAAACTCATTTGCTTACATTTTATTCAAATGCCAATGCGCATCTTGCTACAACTTCTCCGCCTATGCCATTTTCTGTTGAGTTTTTCCTTATTTCTACTTCATAATGTTCATTATCCTTCTGCAGCATATACAATGAAAGTTTATCGCCAAAATACGAT
>Ga0233376_1000001_pt1 | contig 243002 bp, 212 predicted proteins | sample ElkDunMinimDraft_11_FD_180691 | JGI IMG/M metagenome (GOLD analysis project Ga0233376, IMG submission 180691) | Fecal eukaryotic communites from dung pellets of Tule Elk in California, USA - Elk Dung E2 | ecosystem: Host-associated > Mammals > Digestive system > Large intestine > Fecal... | reverse complement strand
CATTCAAACACAAAAGACACGGTGTCTCCGAAAGTCGTATTACGTGCAACCCAGGACAGTGTAACGTCAGAACTGTCCGTTACACATGCACGCATATCTGCGAACGGTGATTTCTGTGTTAATGGTTCGACAGAACTTAAAGATACCTCCATCACTACTTTGGATGCCGGACATTTGCATATCGCCGGTAATTACATATCTGTACCTTACTTTAATGGATCGTCAGTATCTGCAGTCTCAGACACTACAGGGGTCAATCCTCTAAATGTACAGGCACGAGTGCTTCCATCCGGTAACAAAGCGTGTATTGGTTCATCTGAAAAACGATGGAAACTTTATGCGGAACAAGCTAGTGTTTCAGGACTTTCGTTTGAGAAGTTACCTGAAAAAACAGGTGTGGGTAACACACAGAAGGTTTCCTTTCCGAAAGGGTGCATTACAATGCTTTGCACACCGACGAGGGAAGTTGGTGTGTGCGATATGATCAACGGTGAAACCGATCCGTTACGAATCTGGCATGATGCAGGTGGATCTTCATCAGGGACATTGGTTCAAACTAAAAACAAATTTATTGCAATGTCCGGAGCTGTTGCGGGAAGACCGTTCCTTGCCTTGTGCATCGAATGATTTCTGAAACAGGTTCGTTTTCTTAACGTTATTTATATCTAAACAAACACAACGTATGTGCGGCACGTGAAAACTGCAAAAGACGTTGCCGCAAATCTTCGTTCGTTTCGCGAAATGTAGAAGGAGAAAAATTATGCTTTTTAACGGACTTAATCTTACACCTAAAGGTCGTCAACTGGCTGAACTCAAAGGTATGGAGAACATCCATGTTGGCCGCATTATTATTAACACATCTGATCAACTTGCTGATCTGTCAGACCCTGCTACTCTTGCTACTAAAGCGAACGCTGCTGATCTGTCAGACCCTGCTACTCTTGCTACTAAAGCGAACGCTGATGGTCTGTCCGTGATGTTTGCAGGTTGGCACTGCATTCGTGGTGGCGTACAACTCAATGTTCGTTTCCAGGTGAATGGTGAGAAAACTAATGATGGTAACGGAAACGCCGCAATGAGCGTTCTGAACACAGCAACCACGCCTCTCCGTCTTGCCGTTCTCGCTGATGATGAAATCATCGCCTCTGAAAATGTCGAAACTGGTGAAGTGTCGTACCGTGTCATTCGTAAGAAAGACGCGACGGTTCTTGGTTGGGCTGATGTGGCAGAAAAAGCTGCATGGACAACAGAATCTCCGAGCGGGATTGTCTTTGATGCCGTGATTACTGCTAAAGGCGAACTTCCTTCAAGATGCAATGTGAAAGATGTTCTTCGTTGCCCGTATCTGTCCAATACCCAGATTAGCAATGATGACATTTGCAATCACGACCTTGCACCTTCGTCAATCAGCCCTCGTAACCCTGAGAAAGAAAACGATGTTCCTGTTGCCGAAGCAAAACAGCAGCCTCGTGTTGAACCAGAAAGTGGTGAAGAAGAAGGCGCTGGTGAAGGCGGCGAAGGCGGAGAAGGTTAAACCTCATTAACCTGTGAACTACCCACGGGCTAAAGCCGCGTGGGATTTCCCGCTCGCATCTGTTAAAAAGAAAAACTCCCTAACAGATTGATTTTGTTAGGGAGTTTTTCTTTTTCTAACTATCTAATAATACGCACGTTGGGACAAGATAATGCCCCTGCTTGCCCCAACCGAAAGCACGGAGCTTTTTCCGTGCTTTTCTTTTGCCAAAACCGAGTTAAAAGACAACATCCTTTAAGATGTGATAGTTCACATCTTAACTTCGTAACTGTCGGAGCATTTACTTAACTCGCCGTCAAATTTACACAAGTTCATGTAAGGGCATTTTCCGTACTTAGAGCATTCACATGTGTTGGGGTAAAAAGTCTTGCATGACATGATATCCGAAGCAATTGCTAAGATATTCGACACAGCTGTGTTGAGCTGTGCATCATTAAACGTGATGAAGAATTTACGCAAAGATTCTTTGGGGTAGTCATCGACCATGCGTTGAATGTACTCGTCACGAGTTTCACCAACTTTACGTTTCAGTTCAGCTTTTCCTTTACGTGTAGCATTACGTTCGGCATACTCAGCATCAGTTTCTCCGACACGTATTTTGTGTTGTGGTCTTGTCATTGTGTTGATTATGACGCCAGTAATTTCTACACCGAGTAACTGCTGTGCAGCGATCACCTGCATACGGACATCATTGTCGATAAAGAACTTTGTTAAAAAGTCATCCGTTATCGACGTGGATGAAGACTTGTTGACGACTAGGAAATACTTACCTTGGTCTTTGTACGCTACGTAATCAAGATACGTGCGATAAACGACGTTAGGTGACAAAGGAACTTCCACACAGGCATTCACAGATGATTCAACGACCTGCCATTTGTCGTTATCGACGTTGTAATACCGTGCTGAATACGCTCTGAAAGCCGCTTCAACCTGAGCACTTCCTGCTTCGTCAAGTCCATAGGTAGAGATGATTTCAACACCTCGTGCAATCGCGTCCTCGAAAGGCAATTCGTAATTGAAACTTTCAGCTAATGACGTTACTGCTTTAGACAGTGCAACAGCATTGTCATAGCTTTTTGGCATTTCAACAGGCGAAATGTGCTTGTTGATTTTGTAGTCATACTGACGACGACAGGAACAAAAAGAATTGAGTGAACTGCTTGTAAGAGTGATTTTGCACATACCTCTAATCTCCTTATGATTCATGTTGAGTTATGTCACGAGAGCCGAACTCGTAATGAGTCCATGCCCTAACCCTCGTGACAAAAGTGCTTATACCACATACAAGAGTTCAAAGGATGTACAGCACCACTATTTTCTTACAAGAAAGGATGAAGTTCACTCATACGCAGAAATCCACTCACTGCTTCTTCATTCATTTTACAAAGTTCCGTGCCTGTCATGTCGAACAGTCGTCTTGAAGCAACGTAAGCAACATCGTCATGGTGTTTGTCCAGAAGGTACACGACACGTTTAATCCCTGATTGGATGATTGCTTTTGCACATTCATTGCAAGGGTACAACGTACAGTACAGCGTACAGCCCTTCACAGACACAATGGAATTGAGGATGCAGTTAAGTTCTGCGTGGACGACGTATGGGTATTTGGTGCCAAGCCACACACCTTCTCTTCCTGAAGGAAGTTGTTCGTCATCCACACCTTTTGGAAATCCATTATACCCGGTTCCGACAATGTGATTGTCTCCATCGACAAGCACAGCACCGACTTTCGTGTTAATGTCTTTGCTTTTCAAAGAAGTAACAAGTGCGATGGACATGAAAAATGCATCCCATCGTTCCTGACTGCTCAATTGTTTTCTGTATTCGGACATCAGTCTTCGTCATTAGGAATGAAAATGAACTCAGCACATTCTTCACAGTTTCCGTCGAAATCGTTAAACGTCAGCATGAACTGATTACCAGGTTCTCCGTCAATGAACGTAACTTCGAGGAATGTATCATCATCAAGAAAGAAGTTCTTAGCTTTCAACAAAAACTCCTCAACTGTTTGTTTCGCATATCGAGCACCATTGTCAGTTATCTGAAGGTACATTGAGCATCCGAGGTCGTTCGCACCACGTTCGATGGCTTTCAGACTTTTACGCAGCATACTAACGCGGTCCATTCCGAACTCTGCTTGCTTCCTACACACATCATCAAGTGCATAAGCTAGTTCAAGGTCATCTGAAGAAATGCGTTCATTCTTTTTTGTGTGAGTTTTAATAGCCATAACGAAACTCCTTTGAAATTGTCAATGGTATTTCAGCAAATACGAAGGTGAAACACACTTATAATTGATAAGCCCGTCCTGCGAATAAAGAACATACCCCTCTATCATCCCATCATCAAGGGCAGAATGTTCACTGTCAATCTTACAGATAAGCTCCTCAACCGTTGATGGGACATGAAGTTCCCAATCGAAAACATGCACCATTTGAAGACCAAGTTCGGAGCATAAAGGTTGAGTATCTTTCATGCTGAGACGTGTTCCGTTAATCCAAATGTGGAACACAGCCAAGTCCTGTTTGTTCTTAAGACCGTAAGTTCTCTTTTGAACACGGTCACCGTAGATTTCTCCCTGGATGGCAACTGTTTTTGCATTGAACTTAGATTTCAACAGTTCGAGTTTGTGTCTCATGTCGTACTTCTCAGACATGAGCATCCATACGTTCTTCTTTATGTACGCATTACAGTTTGCAACCTTTTCAGAACCTTTCACTTTGTTTGAAAACACAATGACATTATGGGAACACACAAGGTAAGTTCCTTTTTCGTCAAGCACATAGCTTGAACTCATTCCGTCAACTTTTTCACTGGCAACCCATTTCACGTCAGGATTTTCAAACAAGACAGGAATGTTCTGAACACGTTCGCTTCCTGTACGCGGCAACCACTCAGGCCATTTTATTTTGTCTTTTTTCTTTATGAAGAGCTTTTTCAGAACACAACGCACCGCACTGTAACGCATAAGGTATTTTACGATTGGATTTCTGAAAAACTTTTTATGCATGTCCTGTGCGTTTGACCACCCGTCAGATTTTGTCTTCTGCTGTTGTTCCTGTATTGATTCCTCAAACAAAGTAACACGAAGCTGTTTCGTAACAAAGTCACCTTCTTTACAGTGCTTTAATTCTGTAAAAGACGTAAGCGGCAAAGCAAGACCTTGAGAGACCGTTCTGCACATTTTCTGTGTGCGTACACGATAATTTCGTTTGTCCATGAAAGCAAAACGATGGTCGTCACGTGGAAGTACAGAATCAATCTCGAAATAGACTGCCAGGTCTCCTGCCTGCATGGATTTTTGTGCGACACACCACCATCCAAGAACTTTAATATAGTGTACATTGTCATATCCAATCAGCTCTCTTGTTTCAGAAATTCGGACTACGTATGCGAGTTCCCGTTCCTTAGTTTTGTGGTTTAGCATTAAAAACCTCCGTTGTGTAAATTATACCACACTCTAAAGCGGGTGAGCTTCAAGTGCAACTATATCTACACTAAAATAGGGTGATATGAAGTGAATCCTATAAATCATAGTAAGTTTCTAGGGGCAAATAGTGAGGTACTTTATGAGTTACAGAACAGCTATTTTGATTGATAGGTATGAAAAATCATTTAGTGATTCAGATCTTCAAGCTCAGGTAACAACTACCGTTGAGTATGACGCTAACTTACAGGAAGGTATTAGTGACTTACAAGAAGTTACATCAGCGTCAATCGGAAATTACCCCGGTCATAAAATTTCAAATGCCGTATCTACGCCTTTTAATGTAACCATCGTATCAGAGAAAGGCCAACAAACCATCGTGAGCATGGACAAACAGCAGAATCTTACATCCACGCATAAAAGAGTCATAAACGGTGTGACATACGTTCGCGTTCCTTATCGTTATGGTAAAATAGTTGAAGCGGGTGGAAAGAAACATCTTGTTGCGATGTCACAAAGTGAGGATGCTCCATACGTCTGGCATTGCAATCTTGAAGAAGAGGGTGTTGCTTCGTTTGATTGGGATAATTACTTTGAATCCATCGGTGGACAAAAACTGTCTGAAGTACCTGAGTTCTTGAGAGGTGCCTTTATTTACACTGAGGATCAAATACAACAAGACCCTTACGGCGGAACACCAGAGACAGACAAAGTATGGCCCGCATTAAAAATATTAACTGATGAAGACTTTAAAGCTACTTATCTCTCAGACGATGATCATTATTACTTCCTTGTTGATGTTGACGGAACAGACATTCTCATTGGAAGCGTCTATGAACAAGAAGAACCCCCTTACGTAGGAGCTGACGGAATTGTTGGTGAGTTCTTAAAAGGCGAATTGTTGCAAGAACCTAGAGATGCCGCAATCGTCAACAATGGTGAGGAAGAAATTGTTACCCTGGACATGAAATTCGGCGAGGAATATTATCGTGTTATGAACACTGAGGAAATTGTACGTGTGACCGATGACCCGAGTGGCGATGTAACTGAACCTGATGACCCAAGTGGCGATGCAACTGAACCTGATGAATACACTTTAATACTTGCCAATGCATTACTCGGTGTTTCAAAGTCGATGTCCGCAGTAGCACAACACAGAGGTGACGCTTACGGAGAAATGAGTTTGTCTGATATTACAGACTATGTGAATCAACACAGTAAAACAATTATGTCAGGATTGCGTGTGGATTATCCTGAAGTTATTCACGAAGAAGAATTTGATGGTATTGAAGAGGCTTTACGCACTGTGAATGAGACACTTGGCGATTCACCAACCGCATGGAAATTTGTTAAAAAGACAGAGCTTGATGAGAATAAACCTCCTTACAGAATAGTGCTGTTTGAAGAAACCAAGATGAACGCTATAAACGATATTAGAGCAGTGTCCACATTCTTTAACGGACCTTATAGCGACCTCCAAAGTGCAAAAGACTTTGTAGAGGAAGCTCTTGATCCAGTAACAGGAGAAATTATCTATCCAACCGATTTAACGATGGAACAAATAAATTCATTAGAGACCGACCCTGATGTAACATTAAACGGTGAACTTCGCATAATCAATGCAGAGTGATGTACACTAATTTAACAGAGTGAAAATGGAAATCGCGTAGAATGCCTCTAGTTTGCGTTCTACGCGATTTTTTATTTTACCCTAGTACTTACCAGGGTAAGGTCGTAACTTTTTAGTACATGTCAAATTTGAGCACTTTCTGTTTGAGTGTGTGAGACGGGTCATTCGAACTCAACTTCACCTGGATTGAAGAATTGAGATTTATGTCTGGATTGATCTCTTGGTCTGTCTTCTTCCATCATAAACGGAACGACATGGCATACGTACCAAAGTCCCGTGAAGTATGTGCAGTTCACGGCTTTTATGACCCAATTATCTTCTCCGATAACGAGAACCTGATCTTTAACTATGTCGAGATGTACGCCACCAAACTGGAACGGAATAAACACGATTATTGCAGGTTCGTTTCGTTCAATGTGATTGAATTGGAGATTTGCTAATAGTCTCCTATTCGGGTGGTCTTGAAACAACACGTGTATGTGTTTTTCACGTCCTGACAACTTGTGATTGTCTGAATAGAATGACACGGAATCTACATCAATGAGTACGGCTTCAATTCCATACAGTCGCATTCCTTCATCGATAAATCCGATTTGAAGATTCCGTTCTGATTCAGTTGGTAAAAGCGATGTAAAAAGTCCCATTTGTCATTCACGGTGTATGTAAAGTTGATAACAGAAATATGAAGAGGTGGTTCACAATAACCAACCGCTTTCATCACGGTGTACGTAAAGTTGATAAGTCAACTACCCACCGCCTTTAGGCGGTGGGCTTCAAGTTTCAACGAACGAGACTTATCTTTCTTCTTAGTTGAAGACTTGCCAGAGGTCTTGTTCTCCACTTGCATTGTATTCCTATGTTCCGTAGGAATTGAAAACCTTGTACCACAACAACAAATCGAATTCAACAACAACAAGATTGCTCGCCTTACCCACGGGCTAAAGCCGCGTGGGATTCCTGCTCGCGTCATGTTGAAAACAGAAAACAAAAATTTGTCCCCTCAATCCCCACGGTGTACGCAAAGTCCTCTGACAAAGGAAGTGGCGAACCGCGCCAATACCAAAGGAATTGATGACTTCAAAATCGAGTACCTAGTTATTGTTTGACATTCATGGTGCTGTTTGAGAATCTGTCCGAAAGAGTGTGCTATAAGAGCGTGTGGTGATGGCGACAATGGTTGTCGCCATCGAAATAGACAACTCAAACCAAGTGAGGTAGAGATATGGCATTGATCATAAAGAACAGACGAAAGCGACCTATGACAGAATCAGTTGATCCTGATAAAATACTCAGAGAAAAGGATTCTGATGTTGGGTATATTCTTGACTATGCATGTGCATCTATACCAGAATTGTATTCACGATTATCAGAGATCGTTGATTTGTCATACAACATAAAAGGTGGACATAATACAGGATTCACACCGGAGACTACGTCTCTTGTCCGGATTGTTTCAACTGAACGTATTGTTTCTGCTGAAACAGTTGTTGCTATGGCTGGTTACAACAGTAATAAAACGATTGTCGGATTACGTTATATTGGTGGTGATCCCTCATTTTCATTCCATAAGAAAGCAGTTGAGGAACTTTGCAAAGCTCAGATTGAGTATAAAAACTTGAATTGTTTTGCAGAGGTCAGTGATGCCATTGAGCATTATTTTGCACGAAATGGAGGCGATGTAATACCAAATTTGTATGTGCACCACATAATCGGATGTACTGCTTCACGTATTCTCGAAAAAGAGGACGACAAAATTCATTATAAACGTGATTTTAATGCTCCAGAACTCGAATCTGGTAAAAGGCGATTACGTAAAGTCTTGTTTGGATTTGGGAATGATGATATGTTTACAAAGATTAAAAAAAGAATGATTGTAGACTTTAGAGATACTGATATTCAAAATTATGAAGACTTCAAACGTCTTGCTCTTGACCACTTAGCTGAACAACATACGCAATACAAGCGTAACAACTCGTCAAGAATGTTTAACCGATTAAAATTGTGTGCTTATGAATCAGCATATGCAGATATTGATGCCTCAAACAGTCCTCTTGAATACATTCTTGATGTATGTAGACAATATTTTAATAATTTCATAGAAATGTATGATGTAGGTTACAGGGAATTCCCTAAAGAAGTCATAACCCAGTTTAAGGAAATAATTAACATTTATGAACAAGCCGAAGATGATTCCGCAGAGACAAGAAAATGGATTTCACAATGTAATAAAATGTTGTCTAATGTGACAGAACTTACTTTAATCAACTTTCAAATTTAAAGGTTTGAGAGGTGTGCAAATTCAAAGGATGGTCAAACATCGGCGAATCATTCCATAGTCACCGAGAGGTTTGAGAGGTGTGCAAATTCAAAGGATGGTCAAACTACGAGAAATCCTTATCGGAATCTCTGTAAGTTTGAGAGGTGTGCAAATTCAAAGGATGGTCAAACTTCTCGACAAAAGGCAAGGGCATCAGTAAATCCAGTAGCATTGGTATTCGCTCCCAATTTCAACAGCTCCAATCTCAATGGTGTAGTAGATTTGTTCAATCGTTCACAACTCAATAGTCATGTCTTCAACGAATTAGCATCTTATCGAACTAAACGCACAAACAATCTGTGCGTTTAGTTCTGTAATAACGGTGGTTGACCGTATAACATGGAGACAACACATGGGAATTTTCACGGATTATGGTCGTTACGTAAAAGCACGTGAGTTTAAGAAGTTCTGTAACAGCGGTGGTGGATTGTGGTTTGCATTCGGTACAGGTGGAAAAGCATGGACAACTCTTGAAATGCCAAAAGCACCACCATGCAATGACCGTCAGAACAGTAAACAGAATCATGATGATGCTTCAACAGATGAAGACATTACGGTTCCTTCCGAATCTGTACATCCTAAGTACAGACCTTGTCCATGTGGATGTGGCTGTATGGTGGAGGTTCCTGTTACCTCATGGGGAACTGAAGATGGCGACTGGATTGAAATTCCGAAGTTCACATATACACTGCCTGTGATGATGATTTTAACGACAAACAGAACGGAGGCATCATCGACATATCTTTCTGAACATCCGATGTGTATGCAGCTAAACCCTGACGGAAAAGCTGAGATTTACTTTGCCTACGATAGTACACGTGACCCGTTGTACGTAAGTGATGATACACGTGTTTCCGCACGTGCCATACTGAAAGCATATCATGACAATTATGATGCAGGTGCTTATGCAATCGTATTTCGAGATTACTACCTGACTAATGGCAAAGAAGATGGCAATACGGACGAAATACCGGCAACACGTTCTGCGTCATTAACCGAAGACGACAATACGGAAAAAGGTTTCTGTATTGACTTATCTGGGTTGCGTCATGGTTTGATTCAGTGGACAACAGTGTCATCACAGGAAGATCCAAGACTTAATGAAAAACCAGGAAGCAAACGTGTTGTTTTAAACGAAGACGGAACACCTAAAAAGGTTGCTCGTTTGGACGCACTCGGTAACATCGTTATTGATGCAGATGGATTGCCTGTATATGATACCGTGTATGAAGACTGGACTCCTGAAGAACTATATGACAGGAAACAAGCTAGATACAATGCACAGAAAGCACAGCCATTCCTTGTACTGACGGATTTGGTTCGTGCACGTTCAAACGACAAGAGAAACAAGCCTACGACGATTACAGAATCATCCGGTAGTACAGGTGGTACAACATCGAAGAAGACAGAATACGGTTCTGAGTATGAAGACCTTGACGCTTCAAGATACCTCAATGGATTTGACCTTAGCGGTGCACCATACCCGATGCCTCTTACGGACATGGAACGTGACCGCAACTATCCGATTTTCCCGGTAAGTTATCTGGACGATTTGAACGACACTTCGGACGGAAATGCAAAACCTTTGTACGAAATCAACGGAACATTTTACGAAAAACGAACAACAACCTCGACAGGTATTGAGTACAGTGAAGAAGTTGCAGTCCCTGAAGTGTCAGACATTGAAGAGTTTAAAGCATTCCAGAGACGTAGACATCGTTGGTGTCTAAGCCGTTGGTACAACGCATTTGGTTTCCTGACAATGGTTAAGGGAAGTGCGGAACTTGTATGTGAAGCTGAAAAAGAAGAAGCTGATACATTCTTGTATGGTGGACGTTACTGGCGTCTTGCATCTGATGACATGTTTCCGACATACGTTATTGTACGAGCGAACCTGAATCCTTTCAGCGTGTCTAAATTGCCAGAAGTTGACCGTGCTTTTGTCATCAAGCAAATTTGTGTGTATCACATGAAAGATAAAGCATTTAATGCAGATGTTTTGCGTTCAGAAGACTATGTATTTGATGTGGGTCAGGCAGTGCCATCAGAGGCTTCCGCAAACGTAATTAAACAAGACAATCTTGAATTCATAATGAACGATTATCTTGTGTCTGCTGAGAGAGTTCCTAATCAGATTGATCGCTATGGGTATATTATTGGGTTCTAGAGGAGGGATTGACAGATGGCTAAGAAGATCACCCTCGAAGAATTGATGATGCCGCTCATTGACGATGCGGCGAACGTATTTTACTCAAAACTTGTGTCTTTATTGGATGCTGTTTGGGGACAAGTGTTTGTCCTGAAATCATGGTGTGGATGGCACAGACACAGACAGGTAGGATTCAAATGGAAATACGGTGCATTTTCATCTTATGCTACGGACAGGAAATGCGTCATTGACCTGAATACAATTCCACGCGAACTCGTAAAAATGATTTCTGAGACTAGCAAGAAATCGTACTTACGTGCCGTGTATCAGATGGACATGGCTAAAATACAAATTGATACGACTGAGAGTATTAGCAATACAGGTGGAGCTCCTGTGCCAACGTACCGCATAGACACAGATGCTCCGCTAACTCTTATAGGGTACACAATAAGTACTGAAAATCGCGACCTCGTCTATGGTGCAGGAACAGGAGATCTTGTTGTTCGCACAAATGGAACTGATGGCGAAATTAAAGACGTAATAAACTATCGAGGTTTGCCGCGTCCATACATAACGATTCTCGTAGGTACGGTTACGTCTTTTGCAGATGTGTCAATACAGTTCGACCCTGTGTATAGAAACGGCATTCTTGATGATGACTCGTTTAGACTGAACCTTAAGACGACGATTTACCCGAAGGACTCAAAAGACCTGCAAAGCATATCAACGAAAGACGTTACTCAGGGAACGAAGTACGAATGGGATTGTGGACGTGTGTTTGAATACGCATACAACGATACAAATTCAAACAAGGTGTGGTGGAAATATTACTCCATTGATTCCGATGGAATGGAATGGTTGCTTGAATCATCAGAAAGACCTTCAAGGCAGAATAATGACATTATGCTGCCATTCTTGGACAATATTTCGGACATGGATTATTTCTTTGGTGGTGCTGGCTTTAGACGTGAGTGCTTGTCAGTTGACAAGCAACATTTCAAGCTGACTGTATGGAAATTAAAAAGCCATGTGATGACTCCAAAAGAAGGTGTAGAAGAAGTATATATGCGGTTCACTCAACATAAGATGCACAAGCAAGAACCTTACATATCTATCTCAGGAAAGCATTTAACGAAAGGGATTAAGAAGTACAAGATAAGCAAGCTAAGCAGTTTAACGAGAAACTTCTTGTACGTGCATCATACGTTTCATCCGAGTCTTAAATCCGAAAGTGAGAACGTCATCTTTACAGAATTGTTCAACAACTGTGTGTTCTTCAAAGACCGTTTAATGTGCAGACGTTCTGCGTATGATATCGCAAGACGGTACAAAACAAAGATAGTGCACACACTGAGTGCTGACGTTTACTTACTCCTTATCGCAGCATTCTCAAATGTATCTCTTCATTATCTGTTTAACGGACATCCAAGGAATTCACTAACGCACGCATTATGTGAAACGAAAGAAACAATAATCGGTTCCCTTACAGCGAATGACATGAAACAGATAACGAAACCGGTATCCGTAGCGATGGACATGACTGTAAACGCATCAACTGGTATTTATGAAAATTGTGGATGGGATAAAATATGGACTCCATACATATTTGTAAAAAACGCCACAATGGCAGAATACAAGACAAGAGGCGGAACCCTTGTGAAATTCGTGAATGTTGGGACAGAAACAAATCCACGTTATTATCGCATCGAGCGAACATCAACTGAAGCCAACGACTTCGGTATTGACAATCTGACCAAACACACATTTGTTATTGAGGTCTGGTCAGAAAACGACCTTAACAAGTATTACCCTGCGTCTAGCGGTATGAACGTCTCTATCCCAGGAATGTACACACCAGGATTTCAGTCTCATCCTGCAGGTCGCTTAACAACAATAACCGAGCCTACTGAAATTGTTTACAGACCTTGGTCTGTATTTATGGACAACATGGCTGCATTGTTTAACGACACGTATATGGGTGGCGATATGTATGTACCAAGGATAAAACGAGCGGTTGTTTACGATAACAGTATGACGATGTTTATGGACAACGCACAAAGCAACATACCTTTAAGGTTGACGGTAGTTACTGGTACAGACACAGGTCATAAGCATCTGAAAGCAGTTTAGTTCCACAGGAGAAGACGTTATGAAAACCTTACCTTTTATGTACGGCATCATCTTCCGTAGTGAAAAAGATGGACAGGGTAATGAGACATTTCGTGCTTTTCGTGTTGGAACTCACGGAAAATACGAAATGTCAGGTGTTGAGGCTTTAAAGTCCTTTATCAAGGAAACACCAATAGACCGCCTAATGCACAAAATGATGGTATCTGACGGAATGATTTTCATTTCGGATGAGGTGTATCAGCCAGATGAACGTATCGTTTTCCGTTATTCAGGGTATGCAAATGCACTTCTCGGATGGAAACGGATCCTCGAATGGGCACACCGTTCAGGAATCCTAAACGAGCTTAACATAAAGTACACACTAGGCACTCTTGTCTTCATGCACGACAACCTGCTTGATCCTTTATACGATGTGGATACGTTTAACGAAGTTGCACAGGACAAATCGTTTTATGACTCTGTGAACTGTCAGCAGGAAACAACGTATATCGTAACAGATGTATCTCTCAACCGTCTTGATAACGATGGTTATCCCTCATGGAGAAATGACAGCGAAACTGGGAAACGTAAAAAAATGACGTACAGTATGGTGGTGTGTTACACTGGTTTAGAACCAAACATACCATCCTTTGTAAACGACGAAAAAGACAGTTTTGAATATGTGTATTTTCATTCGGTTGAAAATACACATGACCCGGATAATCTGTTTGGTGCTCTAGCTTATCTGTCGTTTTACAATGTAACGCCAGGTAACATCAGCTCTATAATGTATATGTCATTTGCGTGTGCAACATTGCTTCAAACTCCATTAAGGACGTATGGACTGAATGGACAGATTGAAACTGTATGGCTTGACCCAGAGATTGGCACACCAGTAAGAGTTGTTCGTCAGCCGGTTACGGAGCAATTCATCACATCCCTTCATCAGAAGACGCTGAAATAGGAGAAAACACTTATGGCTATGTGTTATAGAGGTAACAAGGAATCTGAATCTTACCACATTGTTCGTTTCATTGAAAACCTGATGACAGACAAGAAACAGGTCGTTGATTTGTTCTGTGGTGGTTGTTCAATAGCATGTGCACTTCCAAAAAGATTTCATGTGGTTGCGAATGACTCGAACCCTTACCTGATGTCGATGTTTCACGTCTTGAAAAATGATATGTGGAAAGACACGCCTGTACCGGTAGATGCTGAATTCTACAACATTATGAAAAATGAGTTGAATAAAGATTATCGAAAATTCACTCCTAATGGAAATGCACTTAAAGCAGATGATGCTACACTGATTATGCGTGCTAAAATAGGATGGGCTGGGTTTGCAGGATCGTCAAGAGATTTCATGTCTTCTTTCTGTGGACGTTCAAGTGGCAGTGCGACTGACAAGACGTTTTACCGGGCAAAGAAAATTAAAGAAACGGTCTCTATACTGAAAGAGAACAACGTGCAGCTTACCTGTATGGACTACAAAGAATTTCAACCAAAAGTACCTACTGTCTTTTACTGTGACCCTCCATTTTCAGGTAAAATCAAATACCCCGTAACGTCATTCAAATCGGAAGAATTTTTCGACTGGTGTCGAAACATCGTAAAGAAAGGACATGTCGTTTTGGTAAGTGAGATTTCCGCACCGAACGATTTCAAACGTGTTTGGGACCGGGAAGGTAACCTGTTTATTTTGTCATAACAGCAAGTATCTAAACCAGAGTGCTCGAAAACAGCACATCGGTTTAATAGGGGGCATTCACTAAGGATTGGAGACCTCAGGTTTCCAACTCACTTTAAGAGGATTTACCTATGAGAAAGATAGCTTTTATTTCCACACTATGTGCTTGCATGATGTTCATGATTTCATGTGCTTCAAAACCGTCTCCGAGAGATGAAGTCCAGAATGCACAGCAAGAAAATGCAAAAGCACAGAATGATAATGCAGCTGATACGAAACCTGCTGATGAATCAAAGGACTCCGAAAAGGATGCAGAAGCTAAACCTGCTGAGGAAGCTAAACCTGCTGAGGAAGCTAAACCTGCTGAGGAAGCTAAACCTGCTGAGGAAGCCAAGAGAGCAGATGAAAAACCTGCTGACGGTGCCTCAAATGTCAATGCTGATAAGAAAGAAGAACCTAAACCTGCTAATGACAAGAAAGAAGACCAAGCTAAACCTGCCGATGGCAATAAATAAACTTGGACTTAACAAATAAAGACATACGCCATGAACAGGCGATGAATGGGGGCGCATAGATGATAGACGGTTTGTAAGACTGTCATCTATGCGCTTTCGTGTGACCGTGATCTGTGAACCACAATAATTTGCCAAAATGTCTTTTATGGCTTATGGACATTTCCGTGCTTGAGGTGTCCTAAGTGGTCACACGCATTTATGACGGAGATTCTTATGTTTAAACGCTTACAGATAATCGTTGGTTTTGCTTTTACGTTTTTCGTTTTCTGCTGCCCAAAAGATGTTATCGCAGATTCCTTTGACACCTACATGGAACGCTGTGAACCTTACAGAGAAACAGTCGAGAGCATATTGGTTGAAGAGGGTGTCCCAAAGGAATATTTCGCGTTGCTTCTCGCCGAGAGCGGGTGTGACTTAGACAATATTTCCAACCGTGGAGCTAAAGGTGCTTGGCAGTTAATGGATGCAACAGCACGTAATTACGGTGTTGAAGACCCCAATGATTTAAAGCAATCAACACGAGGGGCTGCCAAATATCTCAAATCCTTGATTAACCGGTTTCATACTATGGATTGGGTTGTTGCTGCTTACAACGCAGGTGGAACAAATTTAAAACGTGTGACAGGCTACCCTAATGCAGACTTTCGCAAGGTTCGTTCTGTTCGTCCTGAAGCCTACGGACTTGCAATGAAAGTTAAGGACTTCGTTAAACGAATCAAGTCATACGACAGAGAGCGTTCCTTAAAAATACAGGACACAGAAATTTCTATGATGGACGAAAAAGAAGTCCATGAAATCGAAACCATTAAAGTGAATATGCAAAGGGATGTTTGATGACGGTATTTAACGACTTGATTGGTATTAGAATTATCGTAGAAGATTATTCAGTGAACTACCCACTGCCTAAAGGCAGTGGGTAGTTCACCGATGGGTAGTTGACCTTATGCCTATCGTAGGCTTCGACGTACACGCATTCGTTTTTCGTGTTTCGAACTTCTCCATTTATAGTCTTCTAGGGCTTCGTTGATTTCCATAAAACCTGTCTGGATTTGAAGAACGAGGTTTTTAATGTCAAGTACCATACTGGTCACGTCACGTTCAGTTCTCAAGTCATAACCGTTTGACATTATTTCATGTGAGAGATTTTCTTCCGTCCAATCCACGATAGACGGAACATCCTTACATCCATCATCCATGGCATCATAAAGTTCATCATACTCCAAGATAAGTTCTGCGTAGTCATAATAAAGGACATCGACATGACAATTCTGCATGTCATACGTACTCAGACATCTTCTGTTGATAAGAATATCAGATATCTCTTTACCATTGAACGTGACAGGTATCGTGACATGGTTTTCATCGACCTCGTGAACATCCAAACCTTTTGTGATAAGGTTGTAAACGACGGCCAGAAAAAGGTCGCTTGCAGACTTTGCTAAGATACGTTCCAATCTTATACGTCGTTGGCGCATACGTTTGACGGATTCCTGTTTTCGTGGTTTGTTTCGTTTTATCAGCATGGTGAACCTCATGGATACGTTATGCAATGAGTTAAACTACCAATCTCTAAATGGGTTGGCTCGGTTTTTGGTGAAAACTAAAGTAACAAAGTATTCAATATGTTCAAGGAGCAATAACGGTGTACGCAAAGTCGTATAACTTTGGTACACCTCATCCATATATTACGCGAATCCCTCATAATCCACAACGTAACCAACACTTCCGCTATCACGTCCCGTATAAGGCAAGTGTGCTTCCATGAAACGAACACATGCTACATCCCATTGTCTGTCAATGAGAGGTTGCAAAACGGAATCGAATACAACCGTTGGGCTGTTGGTCGCTGTCAAATTGAAAACAGAGTGACATTCGATGACACGGTCACCCTTAGTTATCTCGTACTCAATGCACAATGCAAGTGGCATATTCTTTAGCTGAACATTCTTGCTTCCGACACGAAGTATTCCGAACGGGTACGTCAGCTTGAGTTTTACACCCGCACCTGATACTTGAGCATTCTCGAAGTCAACACGTGGAGTAAACTCAGTTGAAATCGTCCGCTTACCGTTCGTGTAAACCCAATTATGAGAGACACTTCCGTCATTTTCTTTTGCACAGAGTAAGACAGCAAACGTATTTGTCCCCCACAAAGTGGTTTCATCATAACTTGCTTGCAAATCTACAAGGTCGTTCTGTACAGTGCGTAGACTATTTTGAATATTACGTATTATCTGTTGGTCTGGGTTTACTACACCTTGACCGCTTGAGGGATCAATAACAATACTGTCCTGTAACTGCGTTACTCTGTCACTGAGTTCGTTTAATCTTGCAACATTAGTGTCGATACGAGCATTGATGTCCCGAATCACCGTATCAGGTGTTCCGCTTCCTCCCTGACCACCGTTGCGTTCCAATGCAGTGATACGATCTGTGTTAGACTGAATGCGTTCTTGAATGTCAGACAGTTCTGTTTCAACAGTAACGAAACGGTCCTGCAGACGTGTTACACGCAGCATATTGTTGTCTATGTCTGTGCGTAATGGTGCTATGATATTATTCAAGTTCCCTTCGTCAGCTCCGTTACCATCACCTGCAATACAGTTCGTGACAGAAACTTCATATTCAGCTGATGAGTTCGGCATCGCATTTCCTAAAGGAATAAGCGACAAACAAGCGCATCTTGAACCTTGTGAAAAACACGGCAATGCATCAGGTGTCGAGAGGTTACCAAGTAATGCCTGTTTATTGTCATACCATGCAAATTTAGCGTCAACCGATTTTCTTAAAGATGTCCCATCAGCATTCTCGCCATGCTGTACAAAGTTTACACGAAATGTAGGTCTTCCGAAAGTCCTAGCACGTTGGGTGCATTCTGAAACATCTGCAGTTCCAATACACACGATGCCATACAGATAACTGCCAACACGAAGGAAACAAGTTCCGTCCATCGACATATCGCCACAGAACTCTGTCTGGTTTACGAGATGAAGTGTCTGATAAGCTGTTCCTACGGTTTCATCTTGAATATCTACAAGATGATAAATGGCATGACGCAAAGAACCGATGGATTCACTGTTAGAATCCTGGATACCGTTTAACAAAGTTTGAAGTGAGCGTTTTTGTCCATTTAAAGAAATCAAAACCTGCTCACCATCAAGGTCAATAGTATCAGGTTCCATCGTTATTTTAGACTGCATACCAAAACAAGCATCCTGTCCGCTTGACAGAATCGTTTGCCTTCCATCAAATCCAATACCTTGCTCGTCATCATTGATAGCTTTCAGTTTATGGACTTTAACAGTAGAGGTAAAAGTCTTCGGACCATTGACAATCTGCTGTCCGTTTGTTGTCACAACCAAGTCACCGCCACTCATTGCGGTATCACGGAATAACTGATTGATGTATGCAATCATTTCACCGCGAGACATAGGTTCGTCATCGTCTGTCTCGATTTCTCCATTTGAAGAGAAATTCAATGTAAACGTAATAGTAGACTCAGTTCCTGAAAGACCTAACGGATAATCTGACGTGTATACAGTAATAGGAACCACAACGTCTTCATCCTGTGTCTGTAAACGACCGCACAGAATAACAGACCTGGCTGTTTGACTCGGATTGTCAAATATTGCCGTGACGATATATTTGTCATTTACAAAGTTCGCAGACACACGTTCTGTTGACTGTTCACCTGATGCCACAGTCATAGCGTAGATTTGTTCTTCTGTAAATGTTTCTTCTGACAGATACGCCCGTGCGAAGATGATGACATCTTCACCTGTTGCCTCGCCGAGCATCTGCAACCCTTTGTTTGTAACAAGACGTAACTGCGCCATAATAAAACCTCATGTGATGTGAACATATAAAAAAGGCTCCACAAAATCCCCTAACACAATTCGATAGATGAGAATTTCATGAAGCCAAAAGCTGTCTGTATTCAGACATAGATGTTATGTTAGTTGTACTTTCGGTCGATATGCAACAAAGGATTTCTACCTTCTGCAATAGCAGGGTATGCTTGTGCAATCAAAGAGACGAGAGCGTCCTGGTCACTCGGAACCAAGTCAGAGAACGACGGGACGTTGAGCATCATATCACGTGCAGCTTCAGGAGTTCTCAATTTGTTTGCTTTGATAAATTCAGCAAAAGAATCACGAGAAGATTTACCACCGAGCATCTCTTTCATACCTTTAGTACCAAGCATGGATGCAATTTGGTCATAGTAAAGACCTGTAGCTGTAGACGCTGAATAATTTGTCTTTCCTTTAGAGGTCTGGAAACGCTGATACGGAGTCTGCTCTTTACCGGCTGCGTAATCCTGTATACGGTCATTTGGACTTGGAGCGTGCATTGTCTTGTCGAACTCAGTAAAGCGAACGAAACGACGAATTTCACCTTTGCTTGAAATCTTTAAGTACTCTGCAAGACCCGCCAGATTTTCGTAACATACTTTAATCGCATCGTTAATAAAGTCACTCCACAAAGACAGTGCGGCTTTAACAGAGTTCAGTGCAGACAAGATGGACTCTTTATCATCAATGTCAATCACGTATTCTGTTCTTTCGAGAGAAGCATTGAGTTCATTACGTTTCTGAAGCACTAAGGTTTTCAGGTCTTGAGGAAGTGCATTTTCACCGTCTTCTGCACTCTTGACAGCTCCTGCCATTAAGCAACGAAGAACGGTATTTCCCTTTGCAGACACAACTTCTGACTGCTTGTTATCTTTTCTGTTCCCACCATACCAAGCAACATGAAGGTCGTAGTCGGCTTCATACTCAACAGTTTTTCCTTCTTCATCCTCTGCTTCACACTTCGTGTGACAAGGAACTATTGCTTTCTCCCAAACACCGCGTGTGTCTCCTGACGGAGTTGCAATGACCATTTTCACTTCGCCACTTTTCTTGCTCTCTGTTGAGAAATCAATGACAAACCCTGTACCTTGGTTACTTCTAGTTACAGTATCGTTAATGTCTGACATGATAACGTATGCAGACGTAACGTCATCTTCCCGATTATACGATGCAGTAAACTCAGTGACATCAAGAGCTTCGTGCATAACACCGAGAATTTTCTCTTTTGCTTCCTGAGCAAATCCAGAAAAATGTTTAAGTTCTTTCTGGATTCGTTCATCTTCAATGTTAATTCCTTCGGTAGAATTTCCATAAAGACGAATATTCGCGACAATAAGTTCATTAAAGTCTTCAAGTGTTTCTGTGTATCTGAACTGTTCAGGGAACTGTGTGCTTAAAGCATTGGTCATCTTTTTTGCCATTCGTAAGAACGACTTGGAACTTCCGCCTTTTGGGATAACAAAGCTAACAGGATGGTAATCAGTCGAATCAACTTCCTGTTCAGGTTTTCCATCGGCTTTCGTCTTAGGAATCATAGGTCTGCCGCAATAACGAAGCTCCAACGTGTCTCCGTTATCTACGATGCATCCAACAGCCTTTGGAGCATCTTTTTCTGAACGCTTTTCGTCTGCCATGATTGCATTCTTGACGTTATTGTATGCGACATAAAACGCTTCAAGGGCCTGTGACACTGCATCCATAGCCTGTTTACTTGAGAAAATAACATCACCGCTTTGCTCACCCTCAAATCCGGCGAAGTGGTCTGCATCCGTAATAAGGGAACCAATGCATTCACGACCAACCACAAACATGTCATTTGCATCAGTAATCCTGTCAGCCTCATCGTACTTTGAATCGTTATGACCGACAGCCTGAATGATATACGCAAGAGCATGAGTGTCTTCCGTGCAGTTGTTGCATTGGAAATCTTGTGCAATGAAACGATTGATTGCACTGATGACTTTTCTTTGCAACGAGCTGTCCAAATCAACAGACGTTATGAGCATATCTGCGATATTATTTATCGCACCTTTCATGTGTTCCAGAACGATACCGCCGGGTAAAGCACATATGATTCTGTAACGTCTATTTTTAAACCCTTCGAGCTGTTCTACGTTAGTTCCATCAGGATATCGTTTGTCGTTCGCAGAAAACGCAGACCAGAACAATTTAAGGTCATCATTCAATTGGGGTTCCCGAAGAGTTGCCATATCATTCTGCAAGGTATTTGCTAGTGCAGAGCCACTGGAATCAATCATCCCTTTCATCTTACTGATGATACCGATTTCATTTCCTTGTGCATCCTTTTGGCTTTCTTTGTCGTTATACAGATCATCAAGAAGTTTCGGTAGAGGAAGCTCTGAACTGAAAGACTCAAGATTTTGAAGAATAGCGATCAAACCATCTACATTCGGCGACAGAGCAGAACTGATGGATTGCCAATCATTACTGCTGATTCCATCAGGTGAAGGGTTGCCATCTCGAATATCGCTCAGAATATAGATGATTTCGTCCCATGCACGTGATCCAGAAAATTTAGAAATGTGGTCGAGAAATGCCTTAAAAGTGTTTGATGGAATCGTCTTCAAAAAAGACTTCAGTTCTTGAAGAGCACCTACACCTTTTGTTTTCTTTCCATGACTGTAATCGATCTGTAATGCGGTATCAGCAACATTTGCTGAACCGGATAACGAGATAAAATTTGGCAGGTTGTCAGTCGGGAACAACAGGTGAGCTTTCTTTTTCAAAAGTTTTGTTGACCTTTTGGCTTCAAGAGTCTTACGCACATGTTTATGCTTACCGTTTACGATGCTGTGTATGATCATACGAATGCTCCTATATGTTAGAGACAGGTCGTGCACTTTCCTGACTATGTATTGACGTTAAACGTCTTTAACTTCACTGCCATCTTCGCCGTTGGAAATTTCTTCCTCAACTTGAAGGTCTTCGTCAGATGAAGATGCTTCGTCCATTACGTCTTCATCTGTTTGTTCTTCCATCGGTTCATCATTTTTATTCTTGTGTGATTTCCCTTTAAACAACCCTTTAATTACAGATTCTTTTTTAAGTGCTTCATCTGAATCAGAACCAATTCCTGCATGGACTTTGGTTTTTCCATGCTGCAATGTGACACCAAACTTCCCAATCCATCTGTTTGAGAACCACTTTTCAATAGAAATGAACACGACATAAAGAATAGAAATGACGAAACACCCAAGCAGAACAAAATGTCTCGTATCTTCAGACAGACCCTCAAAATCAACAACGCATCCAATACCCAATGCCATATAAAGGACAACGATACTCCATCTTGTCGATATTGAGTTGTTGAAGAATTTAATGGAATCTAGCATCGGAAGAACAAATGCAAAAAGAAATATAATTGCGATAATTATGATTGTTGCGATGTAAGGGTCAAGCATAAAAGTCTCCGGCAAAATACAGTCGTCATTGTGAATGCCGTTCACCTTTCAAACGGCTTAATTGCTTCGTATTTGATACTTAACAGCCTATCAATCATAAAGCCGAAACATTTGTGGAGTAGGCGACTTAAAGGGCTTAGCGAACAGTAAACAGGAGAAGACACAATGGCTAAGAGAGGGAAGAACTTTTTTGCAAAACGCCTCCGATACAGAGAGAATAGCTTAATTCGACCGAAACAGAACGGAGACAGAACACAGGGGTTCGACACAAACCCAATAGACCTTGAGTTGGAACGTCGTATAACGATTCATTCAAAAGACGATAAAAACATTGGAGACAACCAACTTGTTCGTGGTCACAAACGCTTTAACGACACCATTCAGATGGTTGACAGAGACCCATTTTACTCAGGGTATATGAGAACACAGCAGGAAACAGATCGCGACAGTAATGTGTACACTGACAGCGGAAAGTTCCCTGTGATGAGTTTGTTTGCAAAAAATCGTCTTGTGACAGAAGACCCTGAACAGACTGAAGGTCGTGAGTCTTACTCAGGGCTTGGCGTTGCAACACAAACCTTTAGCGGTCTTGGTGAAAAGGTTATGATGAGCAAGGCCAATGCAGGTCTTTTATTCTCTTCTTTACGTGGTACTGAAGGGTGGGAAACTTCTGCATCCCTAGGCAATAAGAACTTTTACATTAACATGGGTGCTTCAAAAACGGATGGAATACAGTTGAATGCACGAGACATCACGAGTTCTCCACACCGAGTTCCCGTAAGATCACTTCCTTTCGGAAGCAAGTTACTTCTGATGATGTTACTTGAAAACAGGACAATAAGTGAAAATGACGATCATAACCAGGCAATAACTAACGGTACGACATACGCAAGCCGTATCTACAGACTTATGACTGAAAATTCGATTCCGGACAGTCTGTTAAACATTGTTCCTGATGTCATGCCGGTTTACGACGTCATTAACAGCACAGGTGATAAGAACCTTACAGAACTGTATGAATGGTGTACATCACAATATGCAAGCCAAACACTCGATGATCTGATTATCCGTCTAAACAAACTTACGTTCTTAAGTTTTCCCATAAACAGTTCAATAAAACGAACCTGTGTTTATGAATACCTAAGAGTCATTGTGTTTTCTGTAATATCTCGTTTAGGGACGGGGATGGGCAAAACACTGTCTGAACTGTTACCTTTTGATGTGTACGCTGCAAAAAACATCAATGTGTCTAAGTACAGACGTGACTATTTGATGGATTATATTGACGGGTACGGTGACTATTCAAAATGCCTCGATCGCACATATCCGTGGGAAGGTGTGTTCACTCCGACAGTGAATCAACAAGTGTTTGACATCATTGAAGGATGGTTTGCAGGTTCCGATGGAAAATCCTTACAGAAACTCTATGAGATTATCGCACCGTTTAGTGGTGAGCTTCTTGATGTGTATCTTGATGACCTTCTTAAACGTCATGGTCATGTGTCAGGACTGGACACTTCTATTTACGATGCGATGATTATCAAGCAAGAGTACGAAGAAATTGTCACAGCATTAGGAGAGTATGACCCTACAGGAAAAATCGTATCTCTGTTACAGGAGGGTATTTACATCGAAGCATTTCGCAGTGTGCTTGAAATTTTTAAACAGCTTGTAAGCGAACCGAGTTTCTTATACCTCGCACTTTTACTGCTTATGATTCCTTTTCTTGATAAGTTTAGCACGTACATCCAGACCTCTCCACGCAATCTTGACCTTCAACTTTCAGGCCTGGATGCTTTAATTTTCCCATACGCGAACACATCTCCAAACGTACAGCTATCAGGAAATAATGTCACAACAAACCAGTTTAGATTTTCTGTAATGGCGAACTCTCTCAATTGGATAAGTCTGGGCTTTGCGGACAGAGCGTTTGGTATTGTAAGAGTAATCACGACTGGATTATGCTATGTAGAAGAGGCTCTTGATGACGGTGGATTGAAAATTGTCGGTTCTCAGGGGGTTGTGACTGTAAGTCCGTCAAATCCATCATCTACGGTCGTGAACTTCAATGGTCTTGGAGAAGTCCAGACAAATCACTTGGTTGCGAACACCATAGACTGTCCGGAATATTTATGCGGTATATCTTCGTTGATGAAAGACAAATCGCACATTGTAGAAGTTCCTGTTGGTGGGATTGTGCTTGCAAATCCACACAGACAGTTTTCAAACGAAATTATACGTATAATTGATGATACGCTTTATATTACACAATCTCTTGAAGTAGATGTAAACGAAAGTGTAGTAGTAAGTAACTGGACATGGTCGGGTTGTCTGCCATTCAGGATGGCACGCTACAATGCTGAGGAAAACAACTGGTATTCCAGACACAGTGACAAGTTGTTACAGAAAGGCACGTACCGCATGATGTCTCTACTTCCTACCGATGTTGGAGTTTTTGATGAAAATGAATACTCAAAAGGCGTGGTCTTAATGCAGAAAATTTCTGACAGTGTAAGAAGCGTGAGTGATTCAAATAAAAGTTATTGTCAGATCCCTTCAGACAAAATAACACTCATCGGCGAAAGGATAACAATTTATCCTTCATCCCAATTTGCTAAGATGCTTGAATTGAGTGATGGGTCATTAGTGCTTCCACGTAAGTCTTTTGATCTGTATCCTAAACATGGTTACATCTATACCATTAACATTGAAAGCAAAAGTAATGAAATCACAAATTCTATTCTAGGTATCCCATATTACAGGACTATCGGAAACTTTGCTTACAGTGCTATAAAGTTCAGAAAGAAACATGGAGCAAGTCCAATACCTGGGTTCTTACCTAATAAAGAACAAACATTTAAATCTTTCATGGAAATGGGTGAGTGGAAAGTAGATATACTTGAGTTCGGAATTTACAATCCTGTGAATGACAAGTTCCTGAGCCTTAACAAGGATTTGACAGGTCTTACCGGGGCTTTTGAATCACTGGAAAATACCAATCTTATAGACGACACAGAAATCCATTACATGATGGCACGTATAATCCAAGAAGACGAGCCAATTACAATTAGTGGAGGTTATGTATATAAGATCACACCAGACAGCTTATCTATACCATCTGAAGAGCCAGTAACGTTGTACCCAAAGAACCCGGAAGGGTTGATCGTTCTGAAAGCGATGGATGGTGTTATAAATGTGTATATTTCTTCTGAAGGTTCTGAAGAGTTGGATGTTCCAAGTATCATTCAACCTCCACAAGATTCGGACAACGATGCACTTAAAGTGATTCACAAGTGTTTGCGTGATTATTACAAGAGTACTATTGTTACAATAGAAATTGGGCCAATTATTGAGTTGACAGCAGGTATTAAGTTGTCACCTGAAACTGTGAGACTTAACAAGATAAAATACATGACATTCACTAAAACTCTGAACTTAGGTATCACCGACTCTACTACTATGTATGAACCTTGTTATAAAAATGCCAGTTTCAGACCCTACGAAACCGAACCCTCTCTTATTTATCCAGAAAGAATCAATCCGACCACGATGACCATAATCTAACACGAGGAGAAACGTCATGGCTGGTACATCAAATAAAACGCACACAACGTCTTTGTACAAGAACAAGAACACAGATTTTCAACGAGCTTACAGGATAGACACAAAGTCACTTCAGTACAGAAAGGTTGAAAATGAGATTGAGAATATCGTAAAAGATTCCGTATCTTATACAAACCGAGACCAAGCTCTTGACATATTCAGACAATTCCTTACTGATTACACATTCAAGTATGAATCGTATGAGATGTGGACATTGTCTGTTAAGCAGTTCATTGAAGAGTGTGCTTACGCTATAAAAAATGGGTACTCAACTTTACCCGGTACGAAAGAAGATGCGAATCTTGAAGGACTTAGTGAAAAGATAATTCTAAAGTTGTCTCCTGGATTCAAAAGCCAGGAGACAACGATGCGTGAGTCTAAATATGATGACACAACAATACGCTCGGTTCAGAACTTTTATGCTCCGTCAGGTGATTCGCAGGAACAGGTCTCGACTATCGTTGCCTCACAGGTGGCGGTAGGAATGACTTCTGTAGACGGTGCAAGCAAAAAGGTCACTGTGACCAATTCTGCAAACGGAAATTATGACATGATGTCATTGGTTTCCTCCTATGTGAAAGCATCCGGTATCTATGTTCAAAGCAGAACATCTCCGGATGCTTACGTCTGTATTTCCGATGAGATTTATGACGCAAGCGGCGAAAAGAATGAGGATGCCACGGAGGCATTACAGTCTGCACGTGATTCTTATGCTGAAATGCAACAGTCTCTTGGCGGAATGGATTTGTATGCAACAATGAATACACCTACAGAAGTGGAAGAAGCTGGTGGGTATTACGATGCGGTAAATAACGTATGCACATCAAAAGTCCCTTTCACAAGTGATGACCTGAAATACGATATCCTGCTGCCTGTTTCAAACGAATGCTTTGTGTCTTCTTCTGATATGTGTCATGCAGAAGAACCAAACGACTTAAAAGACATTAAGGAACACACTGATGACACACTTAACCATGATGATGGTGTTGGAATCGATACCATGAACATGGATTCCGTTGAGGGCGAATGGGCCTTAGACCGTGGACGTTTTGACGAACTTCTTTCCGACAAAAAGACAGGAATTGAACGTACATGGCGTGTATCCTTAGACAGAGAACCCATAAGACTAGCCAGTTATGGTCAAATATCTTCAGACCCTTTGGACAATACGAAAAATGCAACGTACTACGAATACGGTCTGAAGATTGTAGAGATTCCTCCTGTCGGGGTTGACATGAAGACGTTTGGAGAAGCACAGGAATTTCGTGTTTATTCACGCATTGAAACCGTAGGGTCTTTTTCAAGTAATGCAAACATTCAGAACCCTGTACCTCCTGCAGGTCAGAATGCAATGGGGTTTTATTACACAAACCACAATGCACGTTCGTTGAATTTGTCGTTTACACTTCATCAGCAGGAATATCCTGATACTCCTTTAATGCACATTTCAAACATTCTACAAAATTTCTCAAGACCGTACCAATACCCAGACCTTCATGTCGAACCGAAGCGATGCCAGATATACCTTCCAGGTATGACATTTGAGGGATACATCAACACAGTGCAGTGTAATTTCAAAGGCGACCTTTACACGACATGGAACGACGAATTGCCGCAACCCGCATCAGGTAAGATTCAGAACACAACAAGTGAGCAATACTCTTATGGGCAACTAGAATGCAGCATTTCATTTCTGATTGACGAAAATATTACGTTGAAACAGGTAAAGTCAGATGAAAAATATGCAATAAAGTATGAAGAGCTTCCAAATGAACAAGCAGGAGCCGTGGTGTTGGGGGACGCGGCGGAAAATATGGAACTTCCAGGTAATCCGGACAAAAACTTTGTTAAAAGTTTACTTGCGTCTTCTTCTGATTTCCGTATTGCGGATATTCAGGAAGTGCGCGAGTGGGTTAAGAGACTCAAGAAAATGATTTCAGACAATGTGGACAAGATGGATACATTGGATGCAGACTTATCCACTATGACGAACTCTGAAATGAACGACCTGCAACGATATTACCTTGCAGACAAACGAAGTGAAGGTACCCTGTCATTTCTTATAATGTTTGAAGCAGCCCTTGAGTATGCGTATACATACCGTGATGGATATAAGACAATTACAGGAATAATGCTCGGAGAAAAGAACTTCTTGGATGAACATTTACTTACAGACCCAAGAATTTTGAATTCAAACTACACGTTTGAAGAAGTCTTTTCTAAAAATTACGAAAAATTCAAAACCGTATACCCTTTACGGAATGACTACGTTGACACGACAGATTCTTCATGGTTGGCACTTTTAAAGGCAGTCAAGATGGCAACCCTTACAACGACGGCTACGATAAGCCCTGTGGCTTTTGAGTCGTCATTAATTTTTGGCAAAAATGGAACTGTTCTTGACTCAGCTGTAAAAGAAATTCAGGAAGTAATACAAGAAATTGGATTTTTCCTCTATCGGTTATTCGGACTCCCTGACCGAGAAGTACCGTTCCCTTACGAACACTTTTCAAAAGCACTTAATATGCTTCAAGGTACAGAGAAACTGGCTGAATCTGTTCAGGGTCCATTCCCATTGTTTGGATTTCTTGAAGATATGAAAGACATTAGACCATATTTTCAGAATATAAAACTTGATTTTTTCAAAACAAACAAGTTAGAGCGGTTGATCAATGAAACAAAAGTGACGCTTGTTGAGAAAACACCATTGTGTGAGAACGGGTGTCTTGTGACAAAGTTTAGTGATAAACCGTTACTGATTCATCCGCACTTACAATTTTTGACCTTGGCCTTCAAAGCAATAGGAAGAGGCTTGTGTGAATCACTGAATAACTCAGGTACTGATTTGGCAGGAAAGGCAGTAAACTCGGCAAAAACGATAGTTGAAAAAGCAGTAACGTATGGAACTGACGGAGATCATGTAAAAGAAATCCATGAAAAAACGACAAACAACGGCGAAGACAAATATTTTGCAAATCTTGTGTATCTCTTCCGTCTTATGCAGTGTGCGTATTTAACTCTCATCGAGAACGTAAATTCAGGTGATGCAAGCAGCGTTGATTTTAATGCCATGGATATTCCAAACGCAAACGAGATGGAGACCATGCATAGCAATTTGAAAAGCAGGTTGAGTAGATGGCATGACCTTGTATCTAGTAGTCACTTTGAGTTCCACCTTGGAACCTTTGTCACATTCTATAACTACGAAAACAGAGATATTGATGGCACAGCATTTTGGGGGGAGTGTGAATCGTCCAGGGATTGGGTTATGGTGGCAGAAGGTTCAAATAAGACAGATTACGATATGACGTTCAAAAATCTTCTAACAAAAACAGGCAGTGGATGGTACGAACCAGGTGAACTAAAACTGGTTACAGAAGGTCCTGTTGGCCCTGAATGGGACGATTTCATAATGAAAGTAAAGTTCAACTGGTGGCTCGAAAGTACAGTAATCAATCTGCACTATAATGGCACTTTAGGGTCTTATAATACGTTTAGAGACCCTAAAGAAGAAGGAGTAGGATTTGCATGGCCAAATAACAATCCAGGAAAGGATCGTTGGTCAAACACACGCATAGTAAATGGAAAAAACTCAAGTTTCGAGTCTGACAAGAATGTTGTCGATAAAGACTTGTCATTGGATAACAGTGTTGACGAGGATCACATAAAAGATGTCATGGAACTCGATTATGCCATAGCCGTATGCTTGTCAGACGGACGTTATTTACAAAATAAATGGACACTTGGAAAAAGGAACTGGTTGGAGGAGTACTGGGAAAATCCAGAAGCAGACAATTATGCATCAAGAGACTATGTCCATGAAACACTTGCACTCTATAATGACTTTATGGATAGATTGAAGAATCTCAAAACTGTATCAAGGGACACACAGGTAGCAAACGAACTTCACAGACAAATGTTGATGCTTGAAGTTATAACTACTGATGCGTCAGGCAATGAAATGTGTTTGCCAGCGAAATCAATTCAAGAAACAATTTATGGAAATGCTGCAAAAGCCATAACATTATTACGCAATCTTGGAATGACAACTGATGTATACCATGTAATGCGAACACAACGTGTCGGTCTTTTAAACACAGACAAAATCATCAACACGCTGATGTCACCGACAGATGATATGAAAGCATTATGGGGAGAACTTACATGGGGAGACTTTTACGCAGCTGTAAACAACACACCACCTGCAGACAGAAACAGTGGATGGATTAACAAGGTTCTTCTAAAAAACGGTGAAACAGGATTTTACCCTGCACAAGGATTGCCGCGTAATGGAAGCATGTATCTTGAAATAGATGACCTTGTGGTACGTGTAATTGGTTGGTTTTACGGAACCAACAAACAAAAGACAGCTGTTGCTGAATTATTTGAGAGAAACGGGTGGGCATATCCATCACTTTAACTTATGCGAGCGGAGATACGTTATGACTACTGTACAAACACCGGAAGTGCTTTACACGAAACTGTCAAGGTACAACAATTCTGGAAACGAGAACGGATTTATCATGGAAGACTTCAAGAAAATGAACGTCCCTTTCACTGAGACCTTTGTTCGTAATGAAGAAGAGAACCATCCTGAGCTTCTAGCTCAACGCATATTTGGTGATGCACGTATGTGGTGGGTTCTGTGTCGGTTTAACGGATTTTCAGACCCAGACAATCTGCAAGCAGGTACACGTGTCAGGATTCCTGAACTAAACGGAATCTCTTAGACTGTCTGAAACTATCGAATTAACATTAAGAAATCATAACGGATTTCTCATGCAAAAGACTTTTCAAACGGAGCGTGAAGATATGTTGAAGGTAACTCACAGTGGTGCGTATGAAGCACGTGAACAGGCAAAGACTTTACAGGAATGGTTCGCTACAGGAGCTGCAACTAAAAAAATCCGTGAGGGTTTGGGTGTGTTTTCTCTTAGCAGAAAACGTAATGGTCCAGTGATGCTTGAGGCAACGCTTAGAGCACATTTCAGCAACGACGAAGCAATGTTCGATAAAGACCTAGAAGGGACAGCGAACATTTGGTGTACGGATATGGGTTTAAATATTAAGTGTTCCATTCCTGATTTTAATGTTGCTAACGAAGACAACATCACAGGAGTCATAGACGGAGCAACCTCACGGCTGATTAAAATTCAGGGAACGACGGCATACATGCTCATTGACAAAAACACTTCTTATTCTGCAAAACCGTATGAGTCTACGACATCCATTCAGAATATGGAAAAGATGTCTGCATCAGAAGTTGTAAATGCGATTAACACTGCGGTTTCAGAAGCGACTCAAGAGCTTGAAGCTCAAATCAATGATGACCTTAAAGAATACCGTGACGGTACATTCAAATATTTTCCACCTGACCAAGAACGTGGACGTGGAAGAAACATCAACCCGATGGTCGTTATAACAACCATGGACAATGCTGTAGATGAGTTAGGTTCAATCATGGTAGGTCTCGAATCATTATCTGACGATGCACATAAAATGTACAACGGAAAAGATTTGTTCGGTGGTGACTACGAACTTGACTTCAACAAAGCCATTTCACTTGCACGAAAAGCATCAGACATTTTAAGCAATATAAAGTCAGGAGAACTTGACGCAAGCGACCCTTCACAGCGTAAGACGCTGGAACAAATCATGGCAGACTCGACAATGTTAAGCGAACATTTAAGCGGTCTGTGGAATGAACTTTCTTCGGGAGAACAACGTTGTCAGTCTTTCTTTGGTTCTGGTAAAAAACTCAAACCTGTAAATCTTGCATTTTCACCTTCTGATTTTGAACCTGATTCATGTGAAGACACGGCATACGATATTGAAGAAGAAGGTCTAAAATCCTTCAACACGTTGAAACCATGTGTAAAATCGTTCGTCAACGTACTTAATGCACTAGGGAGTGAGTATGAGCCTCTTATTAGTGAAATCAATGAAATTCTCGATAAGACGCCTGAGATTTCGTCAAACGGTACGGAAGCCGTGATTTATCAGGTCAAATACCAGAAATTGGACTACATAAACATTACGGAATAATTTGGAGGAAAACATTATGAAAGCTGCAAAAATTGTTTTCTGGAACGAGAATGAAGAACGCTACGAAATGCAACTTGGTCATCTGGTATGTGACAATAAACTTATCATCGGCAGCCATGAAACTAACCAGGAGACAGGAAACATTGTTCCTTCAAATTCAACAACAGAAATGAATGGCGAGGTGCGTGTATATGGCAACCTTATCTTTAACGGAAACCTAGAACCTGAATCCTCCGAGACCATGTATATTGGTTCTCAGGATAGAGTGGTAAAAGAAATCCACACCGACGTATTGCACGCAAACACGATAAAGGCTCTGAAAGAAGTACACACGATCACGCTTGACGTTCAGGACACAGCCTCTGTGAAAAACCTTATTGTAGCACAGAATGACGGTGACACATTCAAACTCGGCAGTCATACAATAAATGCCTCAGATAATTCCATAACGCCGTCAAACAGCATATACGAATGCAATGGGCGTTTTGATGTGTATGGTGGCATCCATGTTAGAAAGACAAACAGTGTTCAAGCGTTTTCTACGGGCGGTGGATTCATCTATGCATCAGAACTAAGAGGGATTGAAGTTATCAGTGGTGTTCAGTCAGGTGGAAGTTTCTCTCAGATCTCAATAAAAGGAGATTTGATGCCTGAAGGCGAACACTCACTTGGAAACGAGAATACGCGTTGGGAATCTGTCTGCTCTAAAACACTCTATACCAATGACATCATGTTTACAGCAGAAAGTGACACTCAACACACAATTTCAAGAATAAGCGTTTCTGGAAGGATCTTTCAACAGTATGTTAGTGATCTTACCTTCATAAGGAATCGATACTCGCAATACAATGCACAAATAGGTTCTATGGACAAAGGTGTTTCCCTGGTTTGGGACGAAATGTCCTCTGAAGATGGATACAAGCTGACTCTTGAAACACTACGCGATGGTTCATCATCAATGGAAGTCCCACAAAACTTCACATTAGACTTGCGTAGTCTTTCTGATGTGTCTTTTAGCGGAGACACAGTTCAGAAATTACATGTTCCTATTGGTGGTCTTGTAATGGCACAAATGCCGCAGGAGTTTGCACAGGCACATAAAGATGAAGAGTTCCATGCCGGATGTGTACTTGAAATTAACGATATAAGTCGTGCAAACCAATGGACAGAGGCTCTTTACGGGTTCGATGCGTCGAGCGGAGATGAGTACATCGAAGGAAATCATATCCTGGAAGATGGTTTGTACAGAATTGTTATGGGATTTACTATTGTAGAAACATATAGCGGAAATGTACGTGGTCCATTCGACAAGCCGATTCTTCTTCAAAGAATTCGGTAACATGAACATGTGACGTGTTTTGTGCTCGGTACGGTTGAACTAGAAATTAACGTGTCAACTAGCAACCGCCTAATGTCGGTGGACTTATAGCTGATAAATAGTTATGCAAGTGATTAAATATTCTACCTTTTATCGTTACATTGTGGGGTGTAGTCATGGAACATGTTCCATGACTACGTAAACAAAGTTATTGGTGTTTAAATTTTAGAGTGTGCCTTCAGTCAAAGTACAGAACGGTTTTATCTCAGACACTTAAATACTAGGCATCATTTAACAAGCGAGATTTTTCGCATTCCTCCCACAGGCTAAAGACCGTGGGTTTCCTACGAGGTAGATTATGAAAGCGGCAAAAATTGTTTTTTGGAACGAAAACGAAGAACGTTACGAAATGCAACTAGGTCAGCTAACATGCGACAGTCTTATTCTGAATGGACAGGGCTTAGAAAATGTTGCAATGTTCGACATCAGTCATCCATATCCCGGGTCTTCAAGATATACACTCAGACTGGTGTCCGGTCCTCTTGAAACGACAGGTATGAGTGACGTGAATGTCCCTCAAACGGTCGTATTTACGGGTGAAACAACTCTAAGTGCTAGTGTTATGCTAAATGGCAACACACAGGTTACGGGTCCTTTTTCGGTTTATTCATCCGCTACGTTTAATGGGAATGCAACATTTAAGAATATTGTTGCAGCACAAGAAAGTACGGATTCGTTCCGTGTTGGAAGTCATACAGTAAACCAGTCTGACGGTTCTATAACCAATTCCGGAAACATCTCGGATATGAATGGTCGCGTTGATGTTTACGGTACTATTAGAGTCGTTAAGACAAAATCATTCTCAGCTCACAGTACCGGTGGAGGGTATATCAGTGTTCCCTACATCGAAGAGGTAGAGAAGTTGATCGGACATGACAATGGGCACTCGTATGATTCCATAGAAGTACAAGGCAGCTTGATTCCTTCTTCAAACGGTATCAATCACACAACATTTGCTCTTGGATCTGAAAGTGACCCGTGGCCATTTGTATACTCTAACACAGTCAATGCAAACACGCTGAACCTCACTGGATCCATTAAAGTTGGTAATGTGACACTGAATGAAACAGACCTGAATACGTTACTGAGTCAGTCAGGAGGTTCAAGCAGCCATGTAAATGAATCAGAATATTTGTCAGTCTACGAACCAAATCATCAAGATCACGCAATGATCACATACGATATATCACAAGGACTCAGTTTCAAAGACAGTGAAGGATATTATATTTCAATCAATGCGTATTCATTAAATCTTACGGACTCGATAAAAGTTGGTAATGTGATACTGAATGAAACAACACTGAATGCGTTACTGAGTCAATCAGGAAATTCTGGCAATTCAAGTAATGAGTCAGATCCTTCTGTGTATTTGACAGTTTATGATCCTAGCTACCAAGACCACGCTACCATTACGTACAATGCAGGACGAGGAATTATTTTTGATGACAGTATTGAAGTTCCCTACAAGGTGAAAGCTAACACAGTTGACATTGCTGAATCTCTTAAAGTCGGGAACCTGACGCTGACCGAATCAACCTTTATTGAACTGCTTAACCAATCAGGAAGCTCTGGCAATTCAGGTAGCTCAAGTAACGAACCTGATTTCTTGTTAATTTACGAACCAAATCACCAGTCCTATGTCACGATTACATACGATATTGATCGTGGAGTCGTTTTCAGTGATGGTATTGTAGTACCTAATACCATAAGTTCCGTAAAGTCATCTGTGTCGGATCGCTTAGTTGTAGGTAGCCACATCACATCAGGATCTGGAAACATCGTACCTTCTCAGTCAACAACTGAATTAAATGGTGACACGGTAATTTACGGAAATCTGTATTTAAACGAAACTTTTGATGAATCACGTGAAAACGGCGAAGGTGGGAATGCCGTACTTCCGAAAATATCAGGCGTTCGTACAATCGAAGCTGCCTATGGAGACTCTTCAGATGTCGGAACTATTACATGGTATGGTTCACTTGAACCTATGCACGACAATTTAAACTCAATTGGTTCAGAGGATAAGTGCGTCAAAGAGATCCACACAAAGTCTCTGTCTACTGTAACACTCACAGTTGGAGATGTGACTCTAAATTCAAGTACTCTGAATACGTTAATTAACCAATCCGGGAATGAACAAAACATGATTGAGTCCATAACAATCTATGAACACAATCATCAAGACTACGCCACTATTACATACAGTACCGCACAGGAAGTTATTTTCAACAGAAGCATTAATGTAAATTCAACTGTGAAATCTAACGCAGTTGAATCTGTTTCCGTGAGCACCAGTCATATGAACGTTATGATGATTGAATATGAAGAATCATTCACGTCTGCTGGTAATATTGCAATTAAGCAGGCACGGTTAGATGGTTTGCTTTATTTGTCGTCACTTGAAGACCAATCAAAAGTTCACTCTGTTGACAATATTGCGATTTCTACAAAGAGTGTGGATACAGGTGCTTCGGAAGCCACCTCGTATATCTTCTACAAAGTTCCTATTGGAGGTCTTGTTCTAGCCTACCCATCACGGAAATTTGCGAATAATGTTGCGGATGCAGGAGAAACAATTTCAGCGGGTTCTGAAATTGAGGTGTCTGAACCTGAAGATTTTGGGGAGGCTGGGTCTGGATACCTAGACGGGTTCACAGTAGCTGTTTTTTATTTTTCTACAGACCCTGACGAAGGCATTGGGCTCATGTACAAATCCTCAGGACATTACCTAGAACCCGGCACTTATCGTTCATTGTCGGAGATTTCATTTTCTTCTCACTACATTCCTTCTGGAATGCCGCTACTGCTGCAACGTATTGCGTAGTCAACTACCCACCCGATAAAGCCCGTGGGTTTTATCGATAGCCTTCTGATAAAGTCACACGAACATATCAAAATGAGTACGGTGGCACTTTAATTCCATGCGACGCCAAACTTATGTTTGACCATGCCACCGTATTCCATAAGAAATTTTAATACGGAGATCTCTATGACGGATTTATTCGAAGCTCTGTATGATCGTTTGGATTCCATGGGACTTCCTCTAGACGGTGCAGATGAGGATTGTTTCTATATCGTTCCAGGTAAAGGTAAAGTCATTGGTCAGATTATTGTGAAACGCATGTACTCTGGATCTGGAATTGACGTTCACGTTGAATTTATGGACTACAAACGACAGTGTCTTCAGAACGGTTTTATGGATAAAGCCATTCAAAAAGGTATTACGTCTATGGAAGAACTTATTGAGTTCTGCGAAGATAGAGCATATTGGGATGTAATGGATTATACGTTGTTCCTTACAAGGAACGTTCTTGATGTCGCTAAAGACATGAAAGAGATTGCTTTTCAGATGGAACGTGACCTTAATGAATTGTCGAAAAAGTTGTCAGAACGTGTGAACTAATGAAATGTACTACGTAGTACATCGAACTTAAAGGTGGAGTGATTTATGTTCGACCTCAACGGAATTTCGTCTACATCATGGAAAGTGATTTGCGGTGTTCTTTTACTGGCCACATTTCTGTCCTTTGTGCTGACCGGTGTGCGTTCATGCAAGGCAACTAAACGTGACAATGAACGGCTTGAAGCAATTCAACAGTTACAAAAAACGCTGCATGAAGTAGAAAATGAAAAAGTACAGATGCAGATATGCATGGACGGAATGCAATCAGAAATTAACATGCTCGCCGACAAGGCTGCACAAAGAGATGCCGAAATATCCACATTAAATGAACGAAACAAGACCGAAACACAGGTCATTGAGACAGAGACAAAAGTCGTGGAGGGAGTGTATGAAGCAGTACGAAATGATGAAAAGGCATACAACTGGTTTGACGAAAAAGTTCCTGACTCAATTTTGGATGTATTCAACAGTTGCGTTTATCCTGATGATTCTGTCTGCTTGCCAGACCACCAAAACTAAGACCGAGTACGTTAATGTGTTCAGAACTGAGTACCTCTATCCATCAGATGCTTTACTCACGCCATGTCCTGAACAGGGTGAGTTGAACTTCACAACGAACGGAGAGATGTTGATGTCCCTCATCGACCTGTCAACAAAATATGCGGTTTGCTCTGCACGTATGTCTGCAGTTATTCAGTACGTCGAAACGATGAAAACCGTAAACATGGAAAGCGAAGAAAACAATCAAGGCGGAGAACAGGAAAATGGATCCGGAACAGAGTGAACGACACACCTACTAAAGGCGGAAGGCTTCAACTAACAACAAAAGTTATTCGAAAGCCAACGGTACAAACACCGTGGGCTTTCGAATCGCTATTTGTAAACAACTTCCCACTTACATTAAAAACCGAAAACACGACCTACCGAACGTGCAGTATTGATTGCTTTGTTTGCCTGTTGCAAACGGTTTTTGTTTGAAGAATCAACCGACGGCTTATCAAGGTATTGGCATTCTTTAAGAAACTCAACATAATTCAAATGTTCGTTATGTTCTTCTGTGATTTTAGCTACGCGATCACAAAATTCTGTTGTACGTTTCAAACTGTCTTGTTCTAAGCGTTCCATCTTATGACGTTCTTGAAATGAATACATCTTGTTACTCAGAGATCTGATTTTAGCTTCTGTTTCGACTGCATCATTACATGCAGGTGTACTTTCAAAACAAGACTGTCTGTCGTTGGAAGGATCGTAATCTCTCATGTATTCGTCATAAAGCAAATCGTATTTAGCTTGTGCGTCTGTAGGAATGCGTTCAGCCTCGCCCCACACGACAACGACTTTTGTACGATAACCCTTTGTATCATAACGATGGTCGCCGTGCTTTTTGATGAACTTCTTTTCGTATGCTTCTTTTTTTGACGCAAGGCAAGCATGGCATGATGTTGTTTGCTGTTCAAGTAATGCTTTCGTTTCGTCTTTTTCGAGTTTCATTTGAGCAAACGTTTCATCGTAATCTTCAATATGGAGTTCGTTCACGCTTGCGATTTTTTCTTTCATTGTTTGATCGCAATAACGTTGTGCTTCCTCGTATGAGTCTCGTCCAGTGATACTTCTAAGTTCGTGTACATCTTCTTTTAAAGTATAGTTCATTTCTGCAACTAACTTGTCACGTTCAGTGTCATTTACAGGGCACGTGTAGTCTTGTGATAATGCATTAGCTGATGTTCCGAAAAGAGCAAAAAAGAGGACGATGGTGCTGGCGATACGGTTGATTGCATTCGTACTGTCTATCATGGTTGTAACTCCTGTATATAATACTTGTTTTGTTTGTTTTCGTTGTTACAGTTTTAGTTTCAATGATAAGTCATTTGTATGTGTTCGATTTACGCTGTCTTTTACTTTCTACTCGCTCATGTTACACTCAAACTCCATTTAAGGTTGATTCGGTAAGGACGACTATCCTTTCCTGTTGAACGATACGTGTTATACCGTACTTTTATCCGAACGGAACTTTTCAGCACCATGGAAGTAACATATTTTTATATGCAGATTCCAGTTTAGGCTTTCGGCTCGCTTCATTTTGAATTACGAATCAAAGGGAATTTATCGTAATCAAGCATAGCGTACACAACGTCTTTTAGACACAGTTCTCCTTTCATGTACCCGTCGTGCAGCACAGAAAAATCGTGTCGCTCAAAATTCTTAGCCTGAGTGCCGGCTTTACTTATAATGTCATCACGATCTGTTACGTTAAGTGATTTCCAGATTAAGGAAAACAGTGCTTTAGGGTCAATCTCGACTAAACCTCGTGTGAGGAGGTCGTGCGGTCTGTACATGCGATTCTCGGCAAAGCAGAAAATGCGTTCTCCGTCATCATCCTGGTACAGCTTTGCAGCACGTGTATCAGTATTGTCATGGAACGGACAAAAGCACGAACCACTTCCAGTCACACCAAGTCCTGACGGAACGATACTGTACTTTGACTGAAGCAGATCTTCAAACGGAATGAACCTGTCTATGACCTGCTGTACAAATTCATTGGAAAAGGTTTCTTGCTTTACTTGTGTGTCGTTCATAGCAAATATTATCGATTTACAAGAATGCCATGTTCAGGACTCGAACCATTCAATTTGTCAGTTAAACCATCGGATTTCAGGATACCCCTTGTACCCTTTCTGCCATACAAACCATGCATAGCACACCGCAGATGTGCGGTTCGATACGATTCCGTTAAGCCTACAATTCAGTCGCGAGGATGATACCCATACACGTATTGGAGGATTTTGCTCAAAAAACAAACGACGTGCTTTACCCTCAAGGAACGTCAGCTTCAAGAACATACACACATAACGCCCATCATCAACAAGTGATAACGCCTTTTCGATGAAAGGTAATGCCCATTTATAAGGGGGATTAGTAACAATGTCCGTTCCGTGCATAGATTCATTACATGTTAAGAAATCCAACTGCTCGATTCCGTCACATCGAACAACCAAATCACTGCAACGTACTGTCTTGCCATGTGCTTTAAACACATTGCTCAAAGCATTCTCTCCACATGCACATTCCCAGATGGAGTCAGCTAAAAGCGGCTCCATTTCCAAAAGCATTTCTGCCGCTTTCGGGTCTGTCGAATAATAGTCATGCTCAGCCCTGTCATAGTCCACATGGTTCGATGCCCCCAACATCGAGTATGTACTATTCTCGTTTCCTGTCCAGTCCTTTGTCATATGTGCTTTGCTCCTATATTGATTGCGTCATGTTGAATCGTGCATGTGTGCTTCACATGACATGGAAACAATACCACAGAAACTGAAAATCAAGAAGAGTAGCACCATGAAAATGAAACACGTCCATAAATTGGTCTAGAATGCGTTTCTCGCGATTTTATGGATTAGACGTGTACTTACTAGGGTAAGGTCGTAACTTTTTAGTATGGCGTAAATTTGACGGGTCTATGCATCACTCACGTGCGTAGTACAAACTCAAACAAAAAGGAGCATGAAACCATGCTCCCTTAACATCCAATCATAAGGCTCCTAATGAGAAAGTACGAAGGCGACATACAGGTTCTTCTATAACAGATGAATAACGTTCGAAGTCCTGATGGTACTGTAAACCATACTCCCGTGTCCAAGACAGGCACTTTTCCCTACGGATGATGTTGAACAAATCTCCGAACAACTCCTCATTATTCGAGTTACGGCACGAGTTCCAGAAACTCAATATGTCCGCAATCCTCCGAACGGTATCCCATAGCTTGTCTCGAAAAACGTAAGTCGGCATACCTTTAAAGTATGCCTTCTTTCCATAACTGTCCGTGAACGTCAACGTTTCAGAGTGGATATAACGACGGTTTGTCGGAAACGTATGCTTGTACTTCACAAACGTAAGAAACTCCATTTCATAGCCAAACGGCTTCTTCGGAATCATACGGACAGGTAAGAGGTCTCCCGGTTTGAGATTTCCAAGAAGAAGCTGTACATAATTAATCATTGGATCGTCGCCTTCGCAGCTCGCAATTTCCAAATACTGAAAAGACGGAGCACGCCAAAAATACCTACCCACCCCAGAAGGTTTGTCCTTGAATTCTTTGGGTATTGATTTCAACTCATCATCTGAAATCTTATGCAACACTCTATCAGTCTTATATGTATTCTTTTCATACTCGGAACATGCCATGCTGAATGCACTGGAGGAATCAAGACCATCCCTGATATACTGCTCCTGAAGCTCTTTGACCGTAGGCTTGTCAACCGTATCGAACACACTGTAATTCCATGTCATGACTCAACTACTTCCGAAACAACTTCTCCGTACTTAAGGCGAAGCAGACATTGATTATCAGAACCTCTCCAAAGAAGACCTTGTCGTTTTCTTGACAGAATGAACGGGCCGTCAACCAACACATCCACACAATAAAGAATACGACTAAGCATTACATCTCCGTCCTCAATCTGCTTTTTAAGTTCACCATACGTATAACCTGTGTAAAGCCATATCGTCTTTTCATCTCCGAACTCACCTTTGACAGTTTCAACGATATGCATCACCTCTTCACGATTGTCAGGATATAATGGGTCACCGCCAGACAAGGTCAGTCCTGAGCAAAACTCCATACGAAGAGAATCCATAATATCCTGCATGGTTCCTAGGGAAAACGGCTGACCGTAACAAGGGTCATGTGTCTGAGGGTTGTGACATGAAGGGCATTTGTGGGAACACCCACTTACAAACAGGACGGTTCTAAGACCTTCGCCATTCACCATGTCACAATACTTTAAGCCTGAGTAATTCATAAGGTGTTCTCCAATCTCACCGTAACTTAACGGCGAATACTTTCAAGTTCCTCTCGAATAACTTGTATGGAACGTTCAATCTCACGTGATGCTCCCTGAGAAACAACAACGGACTCAAGAGACCTGATACAAGACTCAAGACGGCGTACCCGTGCACTACGTGTTTCGTAAATCATTGAACGTAAAGAATGCCTATGACGTTCCGTGATATTCCTTGAGAAGGTCTCGTTGATACGTTCAGACAGCGACACAATGCCCTGATAACCATAACGTTCTATGACATAATGCTCCAATGTACGGACGATGCTTTCTGAGGATATAGCCGTGTCGTCCTGACCATCAAAGAAAGGAATCTGAAACTTGAAGGCTCGTTTTGAGCGTGCCTTGACAGACGTAAAGAAGTCCTCGGCATCGTCCATTCCGACCACCTGGTTACGTGAATGTTTCAAGATGTACGGTGAATCGCCCTGCCCCTTTTCATAGTATCCCATGTCGCATCCGCCGTCATCACAGGTGACAAAGATGAAGGACTCTTGGTCGAACTGCCTGGATAGTTCCATCATGTCCTTGAGAAGAGGGTTAATGACAAACAATGAGTTCTCATCTCCGCCATATCGTCCCTTGACAGGAATGTATTCCAGTCCACGCTGCTTCAAAGCCTGTTTACATTGAATGACAAGATTTCTGTTGACGGCACGTTTCATGGATTTGCCCATAGGGTTCTCGGAAGTCATAATACCCCACGACCGAACAAGAGAACTTTTACCTTGCACAGCATCCTTAAGTTGCTTTACCTGCCACGATTTTACTTCGTTCGTATGATGTTTGATTAACATAACCAATTCTCCATTACACAAATCTGCTTATTACCCAGTGAGAAGCAACTATGCTTCTCACTGGTTCTTATACCACATAAAGGTTAGATTTCGGATACCAGCACCACTCACATGCACTTTCTGTCGTCTATTTCAGCACGTTTGCCTCCGTTCATTCGGGTGTCGCCGTGCACACGTTCAAGGCCAAGGTATCCACACACCCTTGAAATACGAACCAAATCATCACTTCCACAGGACGGGCACTTGTCTTCATCCAAAAACTCTGCTCCACATGTACAGCAGTAATTCTTGCTGATGTTGCACCCGTAATAATACCCACGTTTCATTGCTTCCCGAATAAGCGTCACGTAGGCTTTTGTGTTATAATCAGATCCGAATCTGTTGTAGATGATGTTACCACCGTTGCACAAATGGAAGCATTTGTACTCTGTATCCATCTTATCCACAGGCGTGATATCCTCAGAAACATGAACATGGAAAGAATTGGACATATACTTACGGTCTGACACTCCCTTAATCATGCCATACTTCTTTCGGAACTGCTCTACCTGTAATGAGCACATCGACTCTCCGGGCGTACCATAAATCGCATACAGGATTCCGTCCTCTTTTTTGTATTTATTTGCGTAATCGTTAATAAAACGCAAAACTTCTTCGGCAAACTGCGCTTTATCTTCATATAACGATTTACCCTTGTACATCACCGTTGCTTCATTCAAGGCGGCGATGCCGAATGAAACCGTCATAGGTCTGAAAAACTCACGACCGATTTCCTCATTCTCTTTGAAGTGACCGCCATAGAAACCGCCCTCGCAGAAACCTAACGGATTGATGCCAGCCTTTTTATGTGCAAGGTATTCCAATGTTCGGATATGGATTTTACGGCACAGGTCAAGGTAATATGTCAAAACCTCATAGAAATCATTGCCCTCATCCTGTGCTTTTTTCACAATCATCGGGAAATTAAGTGAAATCGCGCCACAATTAAGTCTCCCTTCGTAAACAGGGTTATCCGCGAACTTTCTTACCGCTTTAACCTTTTTCATAAATTTCTCCCTCATAGTGTTTAACCCACTTTGTATGCCCCGAACGAAAGACTTTAAATGCACCTAATCTAAGCATAATAAAGTCTTCTTTATTCCCATGTATACTCTTTGCTTCCTCAAACAAATCAGGGTAATTTTTAGATAAATTTTTAAGCTGACACTGTTCCCGGCTATATTCCAAACCATGCAAAAACCAGTAATACCTTGGTGTCTTTGTAACGCCGAGGCAAGTGAATCCAAGTTTCTCATATACGCCACCTTGAAAGAAATCATTATCAGAGTAAGACACTATACACGATGGACTATATGCCTGCTCGAACTGACACAAGAGTTTTGACGCTCCGCCAATAACAGAGATGCCGGACTTCGTGACAAACCGAGTCAAACACCACACTGGATGACCTGAAACTTTATACCTTCCCTTTTGAAAAGACATACAGGACACGAGTTCGCCCTCATGGAACAACCCATAAGACACGGACAAATTTGGAGTGCTTCCAAGTAAATGATGCTGTGCATACATAGAATTAGCCATAGAGGAGCTAATACATTCCACACGGCACTTTCTTGCATACAAGACCTTTTTAGGCACAAACAAGTCCATAAAAAACCTCGATAAGATTTCCTTCCTAAATAACAGGTCAACGTCAAAAATGCTTAAAAGCCTTATCCCTTTGCGTTGGCACAGCTCGAATTTGTGAAGGTGGTACAGACGGTCTCTGGATGCAAAGCCACTCGGAAGCGATTTGTGCCAAAAGGAACCATTATACTCAATAGCTATCTTGTATTCCGGTATGTAGATGTCAACCTCATAACCGTCAAACCCATCCCTTGTGTTGTAGAGAATTTCACCGTTGTAATATGGAGTGATCATTTCCCTTAGAATGCACTCCTCATCGGAAATCTTACCGGCACAGTAGTTACAACGTTTCCCACGAATGTGATCTTTAATCATCTGACTGTAAACACGACCACATGACTGACATACCCAATCAATGGACTCATTATATGACAACTGTCGGTTGCGCAGTTTGTCCCTGTCCTCATCCTTATAAACCTCGTCATAAAGCTCAGGCGGAAACTCCTTTCTAACACCCTTGTAAAATTCAGATATGCCTTTTGATGACTTGATATACCTACACACGGGGCATCCGTTTTTAGGATGCCCGGTAGAAATACATATATGACTCTTAACAGTCTGAACATAATTCGGATGCTCTAAACCTGCAAGGCATCTGAACGTAACATTTTCCGTACCGGTAATATCGCCACGTAATGCCCTCTCTTTGTCACTGTCATTAACCAGTTCATTCACAAACCATTCTGGATAAGGCTTTCTTCTTTGTCCTATTGTCTCACTGTAAGATTTTCCTCTACATTTACTTGCACAAGCATGACATACCCGCTTACCGATAGAATGATTCCATATAGTTTGTTCGTAAACAGTTCCACACTGCTTACAGACGAAAGAAAATTTCGATTTTGAATTGCACGCAGTTCCACGAAGAGCTTCACGCTCCGTTTCATTCGCTAAGTCCTCGACAACCCAATCAGGTGGAACAAACGTGGTTTGATTCAACTTTGCACATACAGGACACTTATTCCTTGGTGTACCTGACGATGTAATATGATTCTTAACAAGTTGCTTATACGCAGGATGACCGTTTGGACATGTGAAATATACACACTCAGAGACCTTACAATCCCCTTTCTCAAAACGATGTCTGGTTTCTTCATCCGCAAGTTCCGCAAGAAACCACTCCGGATACACTTTTTTTGATTTCATGGTGCTCTATCCTCAACACGCTATCCACAGAGAAAAAGGGCAGGAAGTGGATAAGGCTTCTTTTCGGTTGGCCGACCTAGCCCTTTTTGCAGTTTAACACGACTACACCATATCTTCAACTTTCTGATCACCGATCAAGAAGCCTTTTTGAACAATCTCCTTTGTACCATCGTCATATTCAATTTCATACAAGTCATCAGCGGGTTCCTGACCACCCATCTCATACCACGGGGACAGGTTGGCTCTACATCCCATACGGCTAATAGACACGCCATATTTCTTATACATCGAAGGTGCATAACCGTCGCCTGTCATCGAGAGGAAATCAGGATACTGCGCCCTTTGTGTGCATTCAACGGCTTCCTTGAAAAGCCATTCCTGTTCCTTACCTGCTCCGTGCATATCCTCGTCATAAAGAAACGTCAGTTTGGGGAACAGAACGGGAATATGGTCAGAGGTTCCAGCACCTTCTTTACGAACCTTTAAAAAAGCCGATGTCACCATTTGACCTAAACGGTCTCTTGACAAACCGAACGAGATGGACGTGAAGGGATAATCGCCGCGAGCCGTAGAACATGAATTCCATTTACATTCAATGGCAATCGCACCATCTTCAAGTTCTTGACGTAACTTTTTATTCGCATAAATCGTTGCACCCATCGGATCTTTTTTACCAGTAAGTTCAACATACTCAGCATAATAACGGTCGTATGATTCATGTGCATACGGCTCAAGCAGTTTGTCAATCTCCGATATTGTGAAACCACCGTACTGACTTGCACCTGCATTCAATGCGATATCAGCGATAAGAGACAATGCTGTTCCGGCTGTCTTCGGCTCACGATAACTTATGTTGCCCATACGAAAACCGCCTTTCAAAAGGGATTTCATGTCAAACAAACAACAGTTGCCAGTCGGGATGCCTGATTCAAGAACGAATGAATGATCCGTATCCACCGTAAGACACCATACGGGTTCAACTCTGTCTGTTTTCTCAATGTCTTCTACTGTCCAAACAACGCCACGAAACTGTGTAATCCTGCCCTCTATGTCGCATGGTGATTTGACTAAGACATCGTCCTTTTTAAGCTCAGTTGTAATGCTACTGTCAGAGAGTATCCACCTATGGTTGGGAGTGCATTCAACGGTATGCCTTACAGACATGTCCTCATTTACGAACGTGACGATCTGAGTCTCCTGCTCACCAAAGCAATGAACTGTCCCAATACGCCACAGACCGCGATGCGATAACACCTGCACCGTGTCACCGTCAACAAAGTCATTGAACGAACGGATGCCAGCAGACGTGATAAAGCGTGTATTCCTACTGAAACAATTCGTGGTATCTAGTCTTGCGCCTTTGTCATGGATGTAAATATACCCGTCTTCCTGTGCTTTGTTTTCCTCGTCCGTCAGGAAGAACCGTTTGTAAAGCTCGCCATTCAATTCAGCGTATGCGATTGCTTTCTGAGTTGTAATAAGGTCAGAATCGGCATTGGCATTCGATGCGTCCCGCTTGTCTGAAAGTTCGAGCTTCTTTCGGTATACCTGATCAAGCATCTTAACGAACTGCGTCTTGTAATTGCGATACTCACGATAAGAGCGTGCTACTTCTGTGTTCACTGAATCAAGGGCACACTCGACATAATTATGCAACGCCTTCACCTGTACAGGCTCATTCACAGGACAAAGATTTTCAACATAAGAAACAACGAAGTCTTCCTGTTCTGTGGTCATAGTAACATTCACACGTTCAGCAGATTTACGTATCGCAGATTTTATTTTATCTCCGTCAAATGGGACAACGGAATTATTCTTTTTCAGGACTGAAATGCTTAGGCAATCTTTACTCATAGACACCTCATCAATGAATGGTTTGTGGTGGTGCATAATGAAAAAGAGCCGTGGAGGGTTTTCGGCTCTTTTTCAGAAACAAAACACAGGTTGTTGCGTTGTACGACTAAAGTTCAAGCTCTTCCGGGTAGTCAAGATCATCGAAAACGACGGGAATCTGCTTCTTAACATAGCTAAGCAGTGGTAGCATAAGCATACGCATCTGTGGATGTGCTGCATTATCACATCGTAGTTTGAACACGTTACGCCATTGTCGTAAGTTAGCCGACATAACCATCTCCGTTTTCAGAGCCAGTGGAAGCACGCTTCGTGCGATTTCTGGTGTAGTTGTTTTCAATAACTCAAAGTAGGTGTCGGAACTTTTTTGCATTGACGCAACCCACATGTCGTACTCAACAGTACCATATTTGATTTGTGGTGGACAAATTACACGTATCACGCCTCCGTTCTTCTCAAGAGAATAATTAACATACCTGGATGACTCAACCGCTAATGAACTCAACCGATGCCTGACGAGCTCGTTCTGAACTGCACGGTCAACAACAAATCGAACAGAAAAGGAAAAGTGCTCAAGCATAGATTCATGTCCACGTCTGATGAGCATCCGAACAAAGTCATAACATGAATCATCTTTCGTGTTGCGATAAGACTGATAACAAGTCCTTCCTATTTCTTCAATGTACTTCAAAATATACAGGCCATCTAACGGTGTGATCACTTCAAATGATGGACAGGTTATGATGACTTTAGGGTACGTACTAAGGGTTGACTGTTCTTTAGTGACTTCTTGTACGGAAAAATCTAAATCAGTTTTGCAGGACTTACTGTCTGTCATTTGAATTTCTCCCATCGGTATTCGTTTCATAGGTTGCATATCCGAGTGCTTTTACTTTTTGGTCGATTAAGTCCGTAATATGTGACACACGGTCAACAAGACGGTCGAACTCTTCACTACACTTCTTCTGCTCTCTGTACCAAGGCTGACTTGAACGCAAGTAACTGAATACCTGTGCATTCTGTGAGTTGTCGTTTTTCAAGGTAATGATCTCCTGTCTTAGAAATTGTAAGCGGCAAACCGCTGATTGTAAAGATAACACTCACTGTTTAGACCTCGTGCAATGGTCTTGAGAGTTTCAAGATGACCACTATATGCTTCAACGTAGTTGTCTATGGTAGCGAGCAACCGGTCAATGCTTGACTTCATTCTGTACAGCTCATACTGTGCTTCATTCCCCTGTGCAGCGGCAATGTTCATTTGTCCTCTAAGCCCTGCTGAGATTTTACGAAGTTCAAGAACGGAACGAGAAAAATCTTGCATCTGCTGCATGACAGACGTGTACAGATGTGAAATTTCATCAGGTGATGTATTTTCGGTTATGGCGATAATCTCTATCGGTTCTAAAGTATCAGGAAGAAGCCATCGACGGATTCCCTCTTCAACCTTTTTTATGAACGTATACTGTGCTGGGTCAAGTGTTGCCATTGATTACCTCCGATGCATCTTTAAATTTTAAACAAGTCTTCTTCTGACTCAAATATATTGCTCCACTCCAATGAGTTTGCGTTCAAGTCATCAGAAGGTGTCTCCTGTGACTTTTTATTTGAGCGAACCTCACGCCTGAAATCTTCATTTGACATGGTTATGGTGTCTCCAAAGACTCCATACTTTAATTGTGTTGTCGCAGTAACTCCATCTTCACAAGTATCACCGTTACGGTTTTTCAGCAATTGAATCAATGCAGTGTCTGAACTTGCATTTCTGAAAATCGACAGGACATATCCAGAGGAACGGTCAAGCTCATTTGCCTCCGCAAGAGCAGTCATGGTGTACTTACCTTGAACGTTCTTGCTATCTGTATCCATGCTTTTCAATGCTGCTTCGTACCCTTTTCGGTTAATCTGGCTAAGCAGGATTACGCCTATTTTCTGAGGCTTTCCTTCCTTTATTCTAAATGTGGTCGCGAGCTTTCTAAAAAAGGCAACGTAGTTGTTCAACTTCCCATACTCATCCTTGGACGATGGATTACGTCCATGACCGTTGTAAAACTTTAAGAAGGTAATATGGTCGATGATGATCAAATCAATTGGATGTTTGTCGTCTATACGATACAGAAGCTGTCGTACAGACTCTTCTTCCATATCAGTTTCAGCAATGTCCGATTCATCAAGTAACGTTAGATTTGGCTGAATTTTCTGCTTCCACGATGCATCAAGTATATCAAGATTCTTACGTTGTTCATGTGTAAGGTCATCAGAAAGAATATCCTGAAATGGGATTGCATTACGTGTACCGATAGGGCTTTCATTTATGAATGAATAAACAGACATCAGCTTCGCCCACATTTGGTCAGATGCTACTTCAAACGACATATAAACGACATGCAGACCTTCAAGAGCATTGTGTAATGCTGCGTTCAATGCCCATGTGGTTTTACAACCGCCAGCGTAAGCTGCAATCGTCGTTATATAACCTTTATGGAAACCTCTGGTTAGACGGTCAACGGGATCGACATACAGACGGTAGAACCCTTCTTTAGCATTCTCCTGAACTTCCTTTTTGTAGTCCCTGTCTTTAGAGGATGAACCCTTGTGTGTTTCCTCATACATATCTTGTACAAGGGCTAGTGTCTCAGTAGTGATACCACGAAGACGAACATCGCTTGCGATAGAGAACATCTTTCGCGCAAAATTTGAATGCTGCGTAAAACGCTCTATCCTTGAAACATCCTCTTCAAATTCCTTGGGAAGTCTACCTTGAAGTGGGGTAATGCCTTTGTAGTCAGGATACCTTGAAGCGAAAGACGCAGCAGATGGAAACGTGTCCATCTGCTCAAACGATGCTTTCATAAAGCAAAGGATATCATAAGCGTTGTAAGCAATTTCAGAATTCAGTATGTCCTGAAAGTCTACTCTGCAAAGACGTTTAACCTGTAAAAATAGCTGTTCAGATTTCTCTCCGAAGCATGAGCGTAAGACATTCAAGAAACACGTTTTAACTTCTGTCTGAATGTCTTGTAATGCTTCCTTGCTTGATTGAGTTTCATGCATTTCAATAACCTGTCTGTTTAAGTTTCGTAAGGTCAGTATCTACGTACTATACACTGTGACGTTACACGCATAACGTCACAGCACCATCACAAACAGGCATCAGATATCCTTAGGTAAATGCTCGCAAGTACGACATCCAAAACGAAACCATGAAACCATATACCCAAGGCACTTACCTACATTCTTACCCAACGAGTCACTTGTTTTCCATTCTGACCACGCAGACCTGAGTTCAGTACTCAGTTCTTCAAAGGTGCACTGTCTACTCTCACATCTTGTTACCATATTTTGTTGTACGTACTGAAAAAACTCAAAAGCCTTACCCGAACATTTATCCCAATCAAGCGTGCTGTTCAATGCATCAAACCAGTTTGCTTCGCTGTCAGGAGATAGTTGCTTTCGATAAGTCGTCAGCACATCGAATCGTTCATTGTGCGTAAGAGACTCATATTTACCCTTTACGAAATTCGATGTGAAAGTTATGTCAACAGGGAAAGAAGGTCTACAAAGGTATCCAGTAAGACTCTGTGGAACTGAAGAGGAAACAGGCATTTTTAAAGTAAAACATCTTGACCAATCCTCATCAGTGTCAGGGTCATCGGCTGAAAAATCCATCTCGAATTTGTCATCAGAACAGTTGTAATACGTCACGTTGACACCTGACGGAACGAATTTAAGTGCATTCTCATCGTCTTTAGGTGCAAACAATCCAGTAATATACGACAATGGTGTATACTTCTCATAATTTGACTGCAAATCAGTGAAATCCTCACCCATCGGAGACAAGTCTTTATTGAACATGGGGAGAACGTCAACAGCTTCAACAGAATGTGCAGGAATGTAAAAGATGAAATGATTGATGTTAAACATAATACTTTCAATAACGACACTCTGTATAGCATCTGAATAAGTGCCAATATTGTCATTAAGGTAGTCTTTCAAAAGAAGTCCGGTCAAACCAATGACAGGTAGAATTTTCTTCCGAACTAGGCTACCCGGTATGAGGAATCCGTCACATGTTCCATCGTGGATTTTTTCGACCAACGTTACTTCAAGTGCTTCATTGATGAATGAAATCTTCTTTATGCCGCCGCGTAAAAACCCGAAAGGGATAGGTAATGACTTTTTGACAAATTCCATGTTGCTTTTAAGCGAGAACCCCTGCATTTTAAACTCCTGTGTTCCGTGTTAAAAAATTGTGGATGTCTTTGACTTACGCTCAGGAATCTCAGATTCCTGTGGCTTGTAGTCATCAAGTTCAATACGAGACGATGTGTCTTTTTTAGTACGACCTTTAGATTTAGTGTTTCCAGATTTGAGTGCTGATTTCTTCGTTGAGGTATCGGAACGTAAATGAATCTCAGAATCACCATTAAATTCTTTTGACGCAACAGAAGCGGACTTCTCTGTAAACGACCTCTGACCTTCTTCTATATGACGTGCCGAGTTACTGTTTTCAGAAGCACGTTCGTTCCAGTCGATGATATAAGAATCTCTGTTGAGTTCAAAAGACGAAACTTCGCCATAAAGACGTGCAAAATCGTTCCGTGTACCCTCAAACAAAAAAATCGTTCGCTGCTTTTTAACAACCATCCTTCTGCGAACAAAAGAATTGATTATCTCTGTCAGATAACTATTGCGTTTCGCAACGCCCAACATGACAACACACATACACTCTGACGGAAACCAAAAGTCTCCGGAAGAAAACGAGTGGTCAAGTATTTGTGCATCATCGACATAAGAGAATCCATCCATAGCAGGAGGAAAGCAATCACCATCATTATCAGTGTACATCATAAGAAGAGCATAAATAAGACCTCTCAGTACCGGCTTGTTATAGAGCCATACCGTAACAGTATCCCTTGACAGCATAGATAAAAACCGCTCTCTCTCAATGACAAGCATTCTATTCAGTTCGTCATGTGTAGGTCTGTTGTGTTCAGGGATACCGCCCATACTATGAAGAGCTGCCTTTCTGAACTTTATCCGTGTCACTTGGTCGATTTTCTCAAGAACGTCACGATTGGATTCCGTTGACTTTGTGCTTTTTGCCATAATACACCACCAAACAAAAAGAAAAACGCAAGTATGACTCTACCACAATTTATGTAGAACTTGAGTATCAGCACCACACTAATTTTCACTGATACCAAGAAGTTCTTTCCACTCGTTGATGTGTTCGGCATCTTTATCCAACAAAAAATGCTCAAGAGATTTATCACGGTATTCAGGGTAATTCGCTTCCATCCATTCTCCCAATGCAGTGATGTCAAGTACAAACATACCGAAAAGGAAAAGACGTGTGTCCACCATACGTTTACGTTCCTGATAACCAATACCTATGTTGGGTGCTAGTTCATTCAATTTATGTGCAACAGCTGCTGGCGAGTTCAACATATTTTAACGTCCTTCTATGACAAGAGAAACAGTACTAAAAAATCAAGAAGAACTTACAACAAAATAAACGATTTACTCACAACAGCACCATTAAGACAAAAAGGCTCATGTATTTGAGTACATGAGCCTTTAAACGTCAAGCAACAAAAGAACTTTTCTTTAAATTGATTGCTCACATGTAACGCTTACGAATGGCTTTCGGGATACGGTGTTCAACATTTTTAACGACGTCATCAACACCAGAGCCAAGTGTCTTCTTTACTTGGTCAGGAATATCGGCAGGAGCACCCTTTCCACCATCCGTCTGAGGCATATACTCACGATCAGGTGCACCCTCGACAGCATTGTTGCCTGATTTAAGAGCAAGGCAATTGTTCACTGCATAAGTTAGAACTTTAGATCCGCTTGAATTGTCATCGAACTTTGCGTCAATACGTGAAATGCGAGTTGACGCACCTTCTCCAGTTTCAAGCACTTCATCACAAAGTTTGTTAAACTCGTCGTGAGCAGGTGAAGACTCCAAACAAACCTGTGCGGCTTTTAACATTGTGGTATCGCTGTCTTTCAGAACGTTCGATGCAGTTACATTATCCTTTCCATCAACCTTGCTTGTTGCGATAGGTACTTTACCTGTAACTGAAGCAATGACACCCTGGACAGCAGCCAGTGCTTGTTTAGGTTGAAGTTTCTCAGAACACTTGAAATTGACCGCAACGACTTTTGCATTCGGATTGAAAGCATAAACCTGAGACCAACGGTGATGTCCATCAATGATGTACTTACCCTCAAAAATCCAAATGGCAGAACCTGCCTTAATCTCAGGACGGTCTTCCATGAGCATCTTACGGAAGCTGTCTTTGGCTTTATCAGGATTGTTCACAGTAAAACCAATGGAATTTTCAAGACCGATGAAATTCTGTGTCGGGTACAATGAATGAACATCATAACCTTTCTCAGCTTCTGCGGTAAAGGTTATATCGCCATTCTTTCCACCAAAAGCATAATCAATCCACGCTTTTGCTTTGTCGTCATTTACACCATCCAACAGGTGCTTGACGAAATTTGTGTAAGACTGCTTGTTTGAGAACTCAGACGGAGTCTCAATAGGTTTATCGTTATCATCGTCAGCTTCATAACGACGAACACGACGATTTCGACCATAGGAACTTTCTTTGTGAAGACGTGCAATGTCTTCACCTGTCCATGAACGACGAGCTTCTTGCTTTTTTTTCTTAATCAACATGGCAAACCCTCCAAACAGGTTTTCTTTTAACTGTAATGCACTACAGGCATAACGAAGACGCAGACGCAATACACTTTTTAGATACTGCGTCTGCACACTAAAGGACTAAAAGTCTATTTCATCTAAAGATACGCCATACACACAATCGTCAAAGTTGTTTTCGTCTTCTGTAGCAACGACATTAGCTTCTACAGTATGCGTGACTTTTGGCTTCACTTCAAGTGTATCCCATTCAGGCTCATACGTGTCCGTAGCAGCATCATACGTAAATGGAATAAGACTACCCAAATCAGTACGACTCAACGATAATGAACACTTTAGAGGTACTGGCCAGTCTTCACGTTCGATGGTCATACATTCGACACACAAAGGAATAACTTCACGTGCCAATTCAATAGGAATCGAAAAATTGACCTCATCGTGAATGGTTGACATGAATTTCACCTGCGGATACGGCTTGAAAACTTTCTCCCACAAACGACAGAATATGATTTTCAATACATCAGCAGCGGTCCCTTGAACTGCAGTATTTTTAGTAGTTCTCTCACCAAATGCCTGTTTTGCACGGTCAGGACTTGAAAGCCAAAACTTCACACGGCGATGACGACCGAACCCTGTGTTAATATCACCATACTGTCTAGCATACGCTATATTCTCTGCTTGACCTTGACTGATTGCAGGGAGTGCATCTTTGAACTTTTTCATAAAGTCACGACACTCATCCAATGTCATGTCTGGGAAAGAGTTGTTAAAACCTTGTGCACCAGAACCATAAAGAATCCCGAAGCTCGCACAGTTATGGACGACTACTCCGTTTGCATGGAACGTGTGAGACACATTGTCAACCGTAATGTCGTAAACATCACTGTACCCTTTTTGGATGCTTGTTATACGCATAGGACAATAATCCCATAAGACCATGTCTCCTACTGACAAGGAGTCAGCACGAACAAGTGTATATTTCTTTGAGTCATCTTCATGTGCATCAGGTTCATACTTACCAACCAAATGATCAGGAGTTACTTCAAGCATCAGACGCCGATCAATAGTGATCTTCAACGTTTCACGGAATCCATTATAAATCCAGTGTGTGACATCACTCCACCCATCAGGTGTAGAAATCTTAATATCTTTGTACCGTATATCAACCGGATTACCTTCAACTGCATTCATATGCGTTTCTTCAGAAACAAGATTGCGTATCTGAATAGAACGTCCGTCAACTGTGTGAACCATTGTATCGCCTGACAGGCACTTTGCTTTCTTACGTGCGTCTTTAGTGTAATTCTCCTCACCAAATAACTTAATAGCCGTATTACCATTAACTGTAATACGTCCATCATACCGTGTAACGAGAAGACCACTAGGAACCTCGAAGCACGAGTATATTCCTCCATTTGTCAAACTATGACCCTTCACAGAATGGAACGTCATACAGACATCTTTGTCTTGTCGTGACTCAATGTATAACGCATACCTGTCAGAGAGAACATTATGCGTTACCCTGCACGAGTATCCGTTACATGTGAGATGCCATTGAATCCAGTCAGCTAGAGCTTTGTCTTTGACATAAGTTCGACCATGTAAATCGGAACCGTCTCCAAGATAAATCTCGCTGTCTTTTCGACATGATAACCCGTGCAATAACCCGCAAATGAATCCTCTATAACGATTACGTGACGTTAAGATTTGAGCGTCATCGACAACACGACCAAGAGACGTAGAGAAACCAAGACTGGTCAAATAAGAGACACCTTTATCACTAAACGCAAACAACGTTTTGTTCGTAGAATTACATGCGTAGTCCTTTAGGATTTGAAAGACCTCAGGGTACAATGTTGAACATTTCACGATCATTCGTGTACCATCAAATTCCTTATCAATAGAAGACAAGAACCCAAGAGCGAAGGCAGTAGCGTTATCCTTATTACGTTCTTTTGAGAACTCAACACGTGTTCCTACTGCGGTCTTCATGTGGAAACGCTGCTTTGCATTGCCGCAATTTTTCAGGTTATCTGCACGTTCGATGTGATATCCCTGAGTATCGAAATTTACGTACATACGATGATTACCAGTGACATTGAAAACACCACTACGTACATATACATCTCGACCTTTCTGTGTAGCCCGCTTATCTGCTTTCGTAAACTTGAACGAATCAGATCTTACGTCATAATAGGCAATCTCCATCTCAGGTGTTATGTTCTCAGCATACATCCAACCGTGTGATTTGACATAGAACTCTGTGTCAGGCGAATAACATGCCTTGTGAACGTCTGCACCGCTGTTGAATGCATTTATCCATGTATCCTCGTGATAAAGGTTGGCTACTATCCGGAGTTCCTCTGCGCACTGGTGCACATTTGTACACTGAACATACAACTGGTGTTCAGTAGTGTCAACTGTACAATTCCATACAGGAAATACCAAATCGCCGAACTTGTCCTGATACCACGATTCAATGATGTCACGTTTACGTTGTAACCAGATAGTCGCTTCCTGATACAAGTATTCGTAGATAAACTTTCGCTGTTCAACAGTTCCAAGCAACGACAGATGAGACAAGGACGACGTGTATTTATAACTCCACTGACCCTCAATGCGTTTCTTTATTTCCGTGATATAGGAATCATGCCCAACAAAACTAACGTCGAGCACGGACGTAATTCTCACATAACCATCCGCATCGAAAAGTCCGCGAATGAAATGACGGAAGTTATCACCTAACCATTCAAAGTTTACATGACTAGGTTCTGTTGATTTACGCTCGCTAATACCCAACTCAAGCAAACGATTGCAGATGTCGCGACTAGGTATGTTCAAGCACCACCATTCACAACCTTTCTTTTCATTATGGCGAATGTTCAAATCCTCGCCAAAGATGTTGCATATCTGACGCAGATGTGCTTCGTCTTTTGACGATATGTTCAACGTGAGATAATCACCTCGCCGCCGACTGATGTTCCCATCGCCCAGAATGAACCCGAAAAGATATGCTGACGTGGGAGTGCTTTCGCCTTCAAACACATTATTGTAAAATTTGCTCTGACGATAACAAAATTCCTTTCCAGTAGGTTGAATTCCAAGATCATTCATAAAATGACCGAAAGACGACACACGTATGCCGCACCATTTAGAGACCTCTGCACGTGTGTAAGTTTCCAAGGCATCCTCAATAAGGAGTTTCAAGTCATGTTCGAGAACATAATGTGAAGCCTCTTTTATTGTTTTGCACTGTTTCAAATAAGACAAACATTCAATCACTTTATTACGCTCAACGCTTTCCTTTACATAAGCATGAAACGGAACGCTAGGAACTTTACCCTTAATATCTTTTGCTTTTACCTTTTCCCCATTGATGACAAACGGATGATTCTCAGTACAGTAGATTGCCTGACCACCATTATCAGGGAAAACTTTGATTACTTTTTCCACGCCTGTACGCATCACGCGGCTCACGGTAACCCATCCTTGCGGCGACAATACTTCATCGCCTGGCTTTATCTCGCATATTCCCATATACCCGTGTTTCGTCTGAACAGGCGAACCACCCTCAAGGCACATGTCGATTGAAACCACATAACACTGGTCATTTTCAGACAAGAAAGCACGTCGGATATTGAGATTGTCAGGGTCCATCCCCTCTACAAGCCCCTTTGCTTCTTCGTCTGGAATGTCGTTAGAGAAATACCATCCAAGAATGTCTTTCTTCTCAGCTATTTCCTGCTCAGTAGCCTTACGCCCTTTAAGCAGGACAGCATGAGGCTTTGGTGTGCTGTTATGAACGATAAACCCATTTGCCGTAAACCGTTCATACGTAGGCACTTCTAAATCGTATACGGTAACTTTTGGAGGAATGATGTTCGGGTACCAGAAATTATCAGTTTTACGTATCATATCGAAACGGATATCAGCGTAAAGGTTTTCAAGTTCTTTAATACGCTCACCTGAAAGTTCAGGTTTAAGAAGCATAGATTTCTTAAACGTCTCATTCTCAAGCAATTCACGTAATGTAAATCCACCGTCTTCGGTATTTCTTACGATGGGTTTTCCTTGTGCAATAGCAGAAGCAAGTGCATCCCATTCAAGCTCGAAAGTATACAAGTTAAGCGTATAGAACTTATGCTCAAGAGATGCAGTAATCTTTCCGAAATACGTCCACACTGTTTCACATCTCTTCTGCTTTGAACCGAGCTGCACACACGGAACGAAAGCAGAACCTGTCCAAACTAAGTCACCAGTATTTACATGTTTTATAGGCTTTATTCCTTCTGATGTGATAACAGACGTATTCTCTTCAAGGCACTGGACGTTATTATTCGTGAAAAATTTATTCTTTGCAGAGGTGCCACAACTTAGCCTCCCAGTGGGAACACTGTTAGTCTTGTAAGAAAAACGAACTGGGTAAATATCCTGCTCACTTGCTGCCTTAATGTACTTGTCAAGGTACGATGACTTGAACTTGACTGTCTTCTTGTATTCCTTGTAAGCCTTAATGAAATCCTTAATGTCCTGTCCGATTACTGCATTGTGTTTCACCATCCATGCATCAATGGTTTTCAGGTCAGCTTTCATGGCTCCGGTTGCTGTACGTGCACCTGTATCAACACCAAAGCGTTCAACAAGAATTTTTCCGAACTGCTGCGGAGCATTCAGATTGAATTGTGTTCCGGCTAAACGGTAAACTTCTTCACGTGTGCGTTCGATTATAGCTTCGACTTGAGGAACAAGGCTCTTTAAATACTCCGTATCAAGACGCTGAGGTGTATTCTCAAGCCGCATCAGTGGATAAAGCATATTGTTATCGAACCGACTTGCCGGGAGATTTTCACGGTAGAATTTATTCGATACAAGAGCCAACTGATATGTCATTAACGCATCAGTGCAAGCATAAAAATAAGCGTCTTCGGCGGGAACGTGTTGGAATGTGACTGCATCGCCCAATGTCTCATCGAACGTCTTCGGCTTCCACCCAAGAAAGTGGCGAGCGGACGCTTTGAGTGAAGGCATAACCACATTAGTATCAGCAAGCCATATTGCATTTTGAACATCGTAGTACGACATCCCATCAAGCGTCCAACCTTTATGCTTTAGTGCAGCCTCAAGGAATCGCTGGTCAAATCGACAGTTAAAAAGGAACTGTGTTTTACGTGTCTTTTTAAGAATGGAATAGAAAATTTCAACAGCTTCAGTACCAAGAGCCATGTCATCATGGGCGACAGGAACATAGTACCCTGTCTTACCGTCAAAGGAAAAAGAAAACCCAACAAGATAATCCATGTCCGGGTCGAGTCCGCTTGTTTCAGTATCCCATGCAGTAAAGTCATGTTCGACATCGTGAACGCGAAGCTCATCAAGAGTGCGAATAAGCACAAAGGTCAAATCTTTGTCCCAATCATCTTTCTCTTCAACGGCAGGAATGTAATGAACATAACCCTTATGCAAATTCTTCTTATCATCAGCCATTATGATTCTCCTATGGTCAATATGGCGTTAAACGAAAATCGCCATGTCACGCAGAATACCACACAATACCCAATAGGAATGTGACAGCACCACTGACGAGACATGGCGACAAAGAATTTTAACCTATTTGTAGAAATGGTAGGCACAAACAGGGATGAAAGCTCCCCAAGACACGTTTATGTCTTCATCTGTTTCTTCCAAAGCCTTGGAGAAAACAGCCTTTTCGTGACAGAAAGCACAAACCGTTGACACTTCAATCAGCTCATCAGCTTCAGCCATAAGCACTTTAATACTATCCCACAGATGCCCATCAGAAACAGTTCTTAAACCGAAGCATTGAACGTCAACCGGAAGTACACCGTCACACAACAACCCTGCAGACATCAATCGAAGTTCATGTACTTGTGATGAAGTAAGAAACTGAACCTCATCAACAAGAACAAGGTCAAAGTTTCGCAACATTGAAGAATATAAAGCTAGAGAATCATCTGTATTGAGTATTATGTCTGCATGTTCTGATATTCCAATTCGGGATTGTACGCCATCACATCGCGTGTCAACAGAAGGTTTTATAATGCACACGCGCTTTCCGGTTTTTTTCCATGCGTGTGCACGTGCCAAAAGAGTCATTGACTTTGCACTGTTTACAGTACCGTAAAAGAATTTCAATGCCATTACAAACTCTCCGTTCTTGGTTTACGAACTGGCCCAGGTGGAAGATTACGAGGCTTCCATCTCGGCGAATGTGGAGGATTTCTGAAATCAACCTCAACCTTATCCTCTGACTGAACGTGCTGCACAAGGTTAAGCGGTGTCGATGACTGTACAGAAGATGGCTGAATTGGAAGCTCCTTTATAACGTCTTCATCTGTTACATGATTCTCTTTTGATTCATACTCTGGAACAGACGAAGACGTAACAAATTCCTTTCGACCGTCTGGGAAGATAACCGTACTGTCATCAAACTGAATACCAAACACATCAACATCGTTATGCACGACTTTGTCAATCTTCTTTGGTTTTGTCTTTTTATGCACAACACGTTTGGTTTCAGATTTACGTCGTTCATAACGAGACGGAGTAGACGTTGAAGTCTGTATCAAGGAAGGATTAATCTCGTTTGTGTGTTCATCTTTGTCTGCTTCGAGTTTTGGAAACATCATCGAAGTACAACACAAGTCCAATCCAAAAAAGAAAGCCTTTAACCACATAAAGAAAGAGACTTCCATCACAACCGTGTCGGTATGATGGAGTCCAGAACCAATGCACATTTGGTTATCGATATGAAGTCTAATTTTCATGGAAGGAAATCCATCAAGTCACCGTCAGAGACATTTCGTGTAGTAGAGACCGAACCCTCAGCGGTCTTTTGCACTTCTTTAGCCTGTTTACGAAGCTCCTTGTAATACTCGTCAAGGACTTCCGTAGCACTGTTTATCTCAAATATTGTCATGTTGTCAGTCACATCGAACCCGATGTTTGCATGTTTACTCAGCATTACTTGGAGCCTGAAAACCCCCTTCCAGAGTTCCTGTCGTTGTTTTAACCCCTCCAAACTCTCCGACGTTGGGCAGAAAAAAGCTCTCATCTACCCTCAACATCACAGAATAAGTCTGACCACATGATGCACATTCAATATGCTTTTCAATGTCGGGACCAAACTCTCCAATAGATTTATTTATATGAGTAAGGTAGACAGCATCACGTACAGGAAGGTTGTCATACCAGTCAGCTATGGCAACTATATCAGAACCAGCACGGAACAGATTACACACGTATGTGTACGCAGAGGTTACAGATTTGAGAGTTTTAGCATCCCACCTCATTTTATTTGCACGCTCTTTAGCAAGGTTTTGTGCTCTCTCGATCATTGCCGGTGTTGTTACCATAACAGTAACATGGTCATGTGATTCAGGAAGTTCGACTTCAAACGGGTATTGGTCAGGTGTAAAGTAATTTACTGGAATTGAAGACAAATCCCATTCAATATCATGCACATCATTGCAGTACGGACATGTGGCTTTCATTTTAAGTAGGTTTCCAAGCGACATCGCACGCACTTTGAAAATAATAGCCGTCCAGTCAGAAGCATGAAAGTCAGAAGACTTGAGTGGACAATCAACAAGACACGTGTCAATTAACCGACCAATGGATGCTTCCGATGAACCACTCAGAATATGATCGCGAAATGCTTTTGACTTGTAAGGCGTAATGGTTACATACTCTAAACCATTCATTTCAGGATAAATGAGTCCACGTGAAGGTAAAACAAGTCTTTCTTCGACAGCCATGATTTTCTCCTTAAAGTTAAACGTATTCTGAATCCATTTCTTCCAGTTCTGCCCGAACTGTCTTCACAACTTTTTCAACGAATGCAGCAGTCTTCTTAAACTTAACCGCCGTAGCTTTATAGTCTTTTGTCTGCCTGTAATGCATGTAAATCTGTACGCATAGAATGCGACGTTCAATCTCTTCAAATGTAGGAAATTCTATCTTGTCGCCTTGACACAAATCAAGTATCTCAATGAACTTATCACCGAGTGCATACTCTAATGATCGAAAGATATTGCCGTCACTCATGCTATCAAGCAACTCAGATAAAACTTCCCTGTGCGACACAGGCATTTCTGTGTAAACAACTAAACCGCCAGGCTTTCTTGGCATCGTAAAACTCCTGTATGCAAACGAACTGACAGATTAACAGCTTATCAGTCTTGGTTATCTTCACCACTATCCATTACCGCCTACAATTCATGTTAAGACAGACGAAACAGAGTTTTATTGGGTTGCTTCGTAATACCTCTTGACAAGTCAAAAATCTTTAACGTCATGGCATGAGCTTCTTCTTTGTTACTGAACACGTAATCCAAAACTTCATCAGAAACCCCATACGTGTGTATTGACTTGTCGTTATAAGCATTAAGATCAAGCACAGTATCCTCAGTCGGAAGGTATTTATTATCCTTGTACAGACTGTTAGACATCGTGTTGCGAATACGTGTGTACAGAATTGCTCGAAGGTTCAATATCTTACCTGTGAAAAATCGTACCTTGTGATTTAACCAAGATGCACAGTCAGAGACAGCGAGTGTGTTTAAACTGTTCTGGTCCTCATTTCTGTAATACTTTCCAGACACAGAATATGCAAGCATTTGAATGTAAAGCCATCCGAACTCAGTCAAACCCTTATCGTCAAGAAACTTATCCAAAGTCATGGACTTTGGATCGTATTTGAATGCATCAGGATACTTCTTAAGTAAAAGCTGTGTTGCTTTTCGTGCTGAGAAAACCGCTGCTAAATCAAGGGCTTCCTCGTTTGGAATAGACCCATCTTGCGTATCATCCGAATCGTCAGCATTTTCGGAAAAAAGCTCAAGCTCCTCACCCGTATCATCACCAACGTACTCCGCAGTTTCCCACGACAACTCACCATTTAACTCGTACATGGACACACCCCGTGAACCAAAAGTCCGACTTTCCTATGTTTAACACAACACCAAACTTACGACAAGAAATTGACAGAAAATTTGTGCTGCTTTCACTTACCCAATCTCGAACGAATCAGACCCTGACAGTAAAGATAAGAGCATCGTTTGAACACCAAGATCATCTGTAAATCCTTCAAGAACCCAAGACTGCATACAGTATCGAACAAGTCCGTTCCAGTTAATGTGCCGGTCGCTCAAAGGCTTATCACAAACAAATCGCCTAACTGCATCCGAAACATCGGGGCTGTCAGGGAACAATGACACACGAAGCATCTCGCTAAAGAAACGTTTGTATTCCTCAACAAACATCGCGATGGGTAACGATAAAAGACTCTCAAATACTTTCTCAATGTATTCCGTTTTTATCTGTACGGAACCTGAATTAAGATTCCGTTGAAGTAAAAGCCGAACAAAGGCAATAATTCCGCGATAAAACCGTTCGGTATCCTGCATGAAAACGTCACGACCGGACAAAAGATAACGGTCCATAAGCATATACGCATTACGCATCGAACCACGACTACGCTGTGCGAGAATACGACACACCTCGTCAGGAACGTTAATATTTCGCTTGTCAGCACATTTACGTAACGTCTTTTCGATAAGAACTACAGACTTCGTCGTGTAGTGAAGTTCAACAGCACGAGAACGTATAGTAGGTAACAGATTATCTGGATCTGTTGTGCATAACAAAAACTTACGGAAAGGATGCCCTTCTTCAAAGTCCTTCAGAAGCAATGTCTGCACGTCACGAGTAAGCTGGTGACACTCATCCAGAACTACAACACTCCACCTGCCACCTGTTCCATAAGAAAACGAATCGATGATACCACGGATTGCGTCCTTTCTGTTCACAGTACTCGAATCGTACTCATGGTAAAACTTCCACTCACCGATAGGTGCATTATTACGCATACACGCAGCACATAAACCACAGATATCCTTGGACTGCCCAGAACGAAGTCGGTCACAACATAATGCCTTATAAAACAGACGTGCAGAACTCGTCTTGCCGCCGCCATACGAACCTGACAGAATTATGGTGTTTGGTGTATTTGAAGGGTCTTTAGCGATATTAAGAAGAATTCGACTATTTTCATCTTCGCCGACAACTTCAGAAAACTTTGATGGTCTCTCTTCCTGAGCTAACACGTAACTGTACTCCAATGCGTGAATTAACAGCGAACAACTGCCCACTGCCTAAAGGATGTGTGCTTGAAGCTCGCTTTTTGGTCAATTTTATATTCTAAACTAAACCAGACACATGAAGCAAGTCCAGCACCACGTTCTTGTAAACCTTGTACATACTGTCATTATTCATAGCAAGCTGCGCAATATCTCCGAAGTCTTTCTTATACGGAGAGTAAACTCTCTCCACAGTCGGAGGTTTTCGTGAAAACTTCATCTTGGTATTCACTCTGGAATACCCCGTGTCTCCGGCATCGTCGTTATCGAATGCGACAACGCACCTAGGTGCTGTCTGTGAAACAAGAGTAAGCATCTCTAAATTCATACCGGACACACCTCCCGATGCAATCGTATACGGATAAAAACACCGCAACCAGTCAGAATCAAAAGCACTTTCAACCAATAACCAAGGCTTGTGATACGGTTTATTCGAAGTTAAAAATCCATATGGTACATATGGAAACGGCGTAAACGAGCGGAAACTTTTAGAAAAAACTGAGCGCACCGTCACGCCATAAATTTTATCTTCCATATCACGTGACGGCATAACAATTACGAGTTCCTCAGAGCAAACAAATTTGCGAAACCAATCAGGTAAAAAATCACACGAGTACGCAGTTTGTCCGTCAAGCATCCTATAACCAAGATGTGAAGCCCAATACAAATACTTGTCAGCACATCCTGAGTTAAGAATCCTTAAGCGACCTTCAAGATTCCTGTAACGGATACACAAATCATCCTTTGACGGAACTGTCGGTAATGATGAGAACAAATCCGTCATACGCTTCACAAGGTCACATGCGTCAGCTTTTGTGTAAGGAATGTATGAGTTTACGTCTGTGGATTCCATACGAAACACTTAAATATCAAGAGACCACATAGGGTCATTTGGGTCAAGTTCGTCTGAATCAAGAAGCGTCTGGTGTAACCCAAATTGCTCTGTCATCATACGGTCATAAGCAGCATTGTTCTTTGAAACTTCGTGTGCATACGCATCGCACTGCACCTGGAAACTGTGCAAAAGTGCGGGGGCTTTTTTGTCACCGATTTCTGATTTAAGCCATTGTAAAGCGTTATCTAACGCAACTTTACGACCTTGGGATGAATTGAACTTCTCGCTATCGAACGTCGCATGGTACTCTTCATAACATTCACGAACCTTGCAAATGTAGCGTATAATGATCGAACGCTTTTCATCCGATAACCTGTCAACTGCACGTGAGATTGTCACGATTGGCGAAGACAGCTTATACGTGAACCCGTTCTTGATAGGGCTCTCTGTTATTTCGTAAGGAATGCTGAAAAACTCACCTGTAGCGACAACACCATCTGTAATGTATCCGGAACATTCATGGTAGTTTGGTTTCACAACCTTTAGTTTCTTACGTTTTTGCACTTCACGTTTCCCGTAAAATAATTTCTTAGCCATCACTCTACCAAAAGCAAAACCCAACACTGTCTAACAAACAGTGTTGGGTAGAAACCTTATTCCTTAATCAAGTCCAAATGACAAGACCAAGCGCCTGATGAAATGTGTAATTCAGAAACATCAGCTGTCACGACAACATCACAACATGATGATGGGCAGGATTTAAGTAACATACTCAACTGAGCGGCATTCACACACACGGTAAAGTAATTACGAACCTCTCCAAAAACATCGTGATAAATTACATGCTTTGTACCATTATTCTTACCACATAACGTAACCGACAATTCTTCGTCATCACCCTCTTGAACAAAGCTGACAATAATGTTACCGTTAAAGAAATCACGCATGTCATCCTGCATAACTGCAGGGATACTCGCAATACGTCTGAGAGAATCCAAAGATGTTCTAAGACCAGAAGATACTTGAACTTTGTCATGTACGACGGACACAGTTCCGAATCTCGCCAAAGCGAACTCGAACTGGTCACCTACAAATCGAACATAAGGATAGTGGTTCTTAGATTCTGTCTGAATAAAAGCCCTAAGAGACTTTGACTGAGTTTTAGACAAAAACGATGCAAGAATTTCAGCCGACCACAAAGGAAGTCTGTGAACAAACAAATCACAATCATATCGGACATAACCGCCAGGGTCATCAACAAAAGCATATCCATCTTTAAAAACAAGATTTGGATTAGGTGTATTCTTCTGTGCTTTTGCGACAACCAAAAGACTTGAAAGAACTTCTTGCATTTCTGACACAGACAATTCTTTCTCCCAAGTAGGAGAGTTCAACGGAATATCGAACACGCTCTCTGAGAAATTACCAGTCGGTACATCAAGCCATCCACCAAGCACAAGAGCTCTTACATGAACATGATCACCATCCTCAATAAATTTCAGAGTGAGGTTATCGCCAAGTAACAGGTTGTCAAGTTTTTGAAGCATAGACTGTTTCAGAATAACAGGCTTGCCTTCGTAGACAGCGGTTTTATTCAGCACAGGAATCGACATCTTAATCATCGTTGCAGACGGATTATCCGTCGCACTTACTGTAAGACGATTCTCCATAGTACCGTTGTCAGTTTCAAACGCGTCAACGTCAAGCATAAAGAAAACACAATGGGAATCATTCACACGGTCAGGCAACCTCTGAACTATATCCAAGAACGTTTTAAGTGCTTTCCGTCGTATAGTCACGTGCGGCTCAGATATGTTGACTTCTTCGTCAGACAAGTCTTCGTTCACAAATAACTGGTCTTCACTGCACACATTTTCTAACTCTGCCATAAGTTTACACTCCAAGTTTGTCCAGATACTGGGTTACGATGTTATGAATTTCGTTTGGCAGTCCCATTTCAGAAACGTATGCACGTACAGAAGTCTGTCCTCCGTCATACGAACTGCACAAAGTCTCAACCAAATCGAACATACTCAATGATACCTCTTCCTGATTACGCATAATGACCTCTTCAGGCTTCTTGGCGACAGACACCTCAGCGAATGTAAATACATCCGTTGAAACATCATACACTAAGACACGAGGGATACGCATCAGATTATGTGCATCAGACGAATTTCGTGAAAGACTTCCGGGACGGTACAACGTCCAAGACACTTGTTTAAGAGGCATGTATGGTGCATGGTCATGTCCAAACACATACGAAGAATAACCTGCGGTGTCCAAATCTTCACACTGCAAAGACGTGTCTGAGAAACCACACTGGAAATATTCATGGGCTACACAAATGACCTGTGCACCTTCTCCGCACTCTTCGCAAGGTGGAGTAATTTTCTGGGTGAAGTCAAACCCAACAATCTTTGAACCGTCACTACGTAACAAGATTGGATTCTCAGACAATCGGATAAGAAGACCGGAAAGAAAGAGAACACCAAGCGAAGTCTCGTTCAAAGTTTCAAGTCTGTCATAACGGATATCGTGATTTCCAACGATAGCATAACAACGTATGCCTGAATCTTTGAAGGTCTGAAGAATCTGCATAACCTGTGTAAACAACGACCAGGCGACTGTTGGAGTGTCAAAGAAATCACCAAGGAAAACAACAACATTTATGTGTTTGTCATTACAGTAAGTCTTTATCCATGTCAGCTTACGCAATACAGCATCAGCGTAGTTATCCTTTCGGCAAGCAGGATTCTGTGCCTTAAGATGAACATCTCCGACAAACATCACCTTGCCAATGTGTTCCAAACTTTCTTCATGTGATACCGACATCATGCCTCCGAGACTTTATTCTGCTCAAGGGTGTACACTCCATTGACGACATTGTACACACGATTTCCGTATGGAATGAAACGTTTGTCATGTGTGATTAAGACCACTATGAGCCCAATTTGCTTTGTCAGCTCCGAGACAAAAGCCATGAAATTCTCAAGATACGCAGTGGAAATTTGCGTGAAAGCCTCATCAAGAAAAACGATTTTACGTACTGGTAGATTAGACACATAAAAGCACTGGATTAGGAATCCGACTGTAACAAGAATGCCACCAGCAACAGAAGAGTCTTTCAAAGGATACTGATACCCACCTTCCTCAAGAATCAACTCAGCACATTTGTTGCCACGCTTGTCCGTTGTTACAATGGTAAGAGAATACTCATGGTCTGTGAAAATTTTCCGCAAACCGAAAGTCAGCAGCTTTTCAAGATGATCAAGGGCACGTCTTGAGAATTTGTGAACGATGTCATCAATAACAGGCTTAGCTGAATCAAACACACGACCGCGTTCCTTCAAGTACTCTAGTTGTGCTCTATGACCTTCCAGGATCTCTTCATTCTGTTTAGCCTGAGCTACAGCTGCCTTGTATGCAACAAAAAGCTCACTTGTCCGCTGTTCAATTTCGTCAAAAGTCATGTATTTCAAGCCTCTGCAATTTGTACATTGTCGTAAGACTGTAACGCCTGTTCAAGGTTATGCAGTTCAACCGCTAATTCACTTGAGGTACGTTCAAGCAACTCACGTGCAGACAGTTCATCTACAACACCATATTCACTCAATGACTCTTTCAAGGCATCAAGTTCTTTTGTCAACGTCTCAAGACGTGCTTCTTCTTTTGCACGTTCAAGCATAATATTGTCACGTCGCTTTTTAAGTTCCTCAAATTTCGTAACCATGTCCTGTGTTTTAATATCCATGTTAAATCTCCTATAAAGTTGAAACAAAAACAGAAGGAAAACAATGCTTATGTATCATAAAGACGTCATAGATGAACTTACAGCACCACAGACGCTTCATCGTGAGTACACAAAGGGTTGCCGCATAAAGGGCAAACCTTAAACTCAGCCAGTTGACTATCAACGAAATCGCAATCCACATCGAACCCAAGCATCTTCCGTGACGAAACATCAACTTCACGAAACAGAGAGATGGCGGAGATACATTTCTCAATAATTTCGTACCGTGACTTTAAGTCAGGAGAATTTCCAAGGCGGACAGCTGAATTTCGGATATCACGATAAAGATTTACAAGGCGTGAAATTTTCTCAAATCTTGACAAGATTTCCAAGAACTTGTTTACCGACACAGAAGCAACACTGTCTGACATGCGATAACGAGACAGTTGCTTATTGTAAGCATCATTCATTTCAACCCATTTCACAACGGTCAAGTAATGTGACAGTGCGGATTCAACACGGGTAATGGGAAATGAAGACACTTCATTACACAGACTAAGAATCTCACGTGCTTTACGTTGTTCTTCATAGCGAATCACAAGAGAAGACAACAGATGACGCTTACGCATCTTAAGCATACACGTGACGATAGAACTATGCATGTCTGAATGCTTATGAAGCATGGCTACACATCGAACACGTTCAGCCTGCAACGTAGAAATCCGAGTTAAAATAGAACGAAGACTTTCAACTCGTTCACGTTTCATTTTGACCTGCATCACACGTGCATATAAATCAGGGATTGCAGACAACTCTTTTACACGTGCATCAGACTTTTCTAGCTCAATCTCAAACTGTGAAACCAATTCAGTACTCAACTTTATCTTGTCTGAAGTATCTTTAACGTCAGCTTTATACAGGTCATCAAGCCTTGAGACATCGAAACTCTCATGATAAGTCAAAACCGAATACAACGTAGAAGGAGAACCGAGGAGAAGGAACGGTCCTGCAAACTGACTGGAAAAGTTAAAGTTCACTGACTCTGAGTCAATTTTAACTGAAGACACACGCAAGGTGTCAGCAACAACATCAAGCTGCTGCCTACCGAGTTTCGTGTACTCCTCACCATTCACAACATAACATGCTTTTCTATCACGGGCTTTGGTATCACGGGTATAGGTAACGTGAGAGTCACCCGTATCCACATCAATCTGCATCATACCAGAACCATGCGTAACCATAGCATCCGTAAAGCTGTTGTCTGCAAGACCTCTTAAAGCACGCAACAGCGTAGACTTACCGGAAGAGCTTGCACCGAGAATTAAGTTTACACCAGGTACGAAAGACAAGCTCGCCTCTCGAATAATACCTACATTTGTCAATTCAACTTTAAACACTGTACTCTCCAAAAACGCGACATAAGGTTCACACGAACCAGATACAGATAAACTCTACCACAAAGTCGATATAGAAAAGAGTACAGCACCACGGTAAACGAGACACAAAAAAGAGCGTTCTGCTGATAACAGAACGCTCTTTCATGCAATTCGACACGGAGGGCACAAAGCCCTTACAATCAATGATGCAAGCAACATCATAAACCAAAGACTTTAAGGGCAGGAGTATTCCCACACGAAAACGTGCGCCCTGGCGATTCTGCCGTAAGCCACAAAGTGTGACCATCCAAGCAAGTTACATGGCTTTCCAACGTACAGCCCTTTACGGGAATTGTGTGCAACGATCATCCCACACCTAGCCATCATCTCACCACCGTCACGATACCGGTGGTGAACTGTGCAAGCAAGCCCGAAGACCCGTAAAACCTCGTCACAGTCAAGCGTCAAAACGAAGGTGCACGCCACGATCAATCCGTGTTAGTCATCTCACCCGCCACACTTCTTCAGAAAACCTACCACAAGAGTGATAACCTTTCTGAAGAAGTGTATAGGAAACGTAAGTCAAGTTAAGACAGCCGCGAAGCCAATCTTTGCTTTTTCTTGCTCGGAAACAACCCACAAACTCAGCTTGTATAAGATCCTGTACGTTGGAAAGCCATGTACCAAACCATTCTTCACCTTTCAAAGAACTGCGACAGGTCTAATGTGCCGCAATCTTACTGTTTAGATAACACAATAATCTGAATCACGCAACAAAGACGAAAACAAAATAATTCAGCAACAGCAATAAGAACAAATCCTACTCCAATTAAGAGGCTCAATCTCGGCATAATAATCCCAATCCACAAGGAAATGTTTGCCATCATGATAAAAAATCTCACCTAAAACATTTATGAACCCAGGATGGATAACTACAACGCCGGTATAGTCCAAGACAAACGAAAACAAAACCGTATCATTACGGTTCATAGGCAGTTCAGAAATAACGAGGAAATGTCCGTCAATCACATCATAAACTATACGTGATGCAACACAATGAAGCAGCAACCACTCACGAAGGATACAAGCGTACTGAAAACAGTTGCCTGTAAGCCATGTGTATTCATCAGGAAAACGTCTGGAACGGTAACTAATATATTCAGATTCTAGTTCTGATAGACATTGAATCATTGCAGTGACTCACTAAAGTTCTTGTGAACTACCCATCAGCTAAATCGAATAGGTAGTTCACAAAGTTGTTCTATTTCTTAATCAGCGACTGAACTCGTTTGCGATTTTGATGTGTTCGCCTGTGTCAGCGTATTTTGCAAGAAAATGCCAACGAACGCGACCCTCTTCATTCCAGATGCGCAAGCATTCGTTACGGATGTCATACATCTCTTCAAGAGATTGTGCTGATGTGATTTTACAACGCTCGTTATAGTGACATTCGATGTATATCATTCTACCATCGCTAGTCTGGTTTGTACTCTGTTTCTTACTCGTGTCTTCGTGCATGTTCGTTTCTCCAAAAGAAAGGGGGAAGTTGTTCCAAGATGGAACAAGAAGCATCTTAACAAACTATTCCCACCGGATAAAAAACAGCACCATTATCCTGCGGATTTTACCGATCACCGTCTTACAAAAGAAATGTCGGTTTCATTGGCCATACGATTGTTTCAGGGAAACCAGGCTGCTCTGGAATGTCACGCAATGCCTGACGATACGCAATGACAAGGGAGCGGTCTTCTTGAGATATGGGGTAATCGGAATTGACCAAGTAATCACTCTCTTGCAAAAGATGGTCTCTTTGTTCTCTAGCCTGTTTTGCAAGATATGCAGATATGTCTGAATCCGTAGGTAAAACCGTTATCTGTTTAGTGTTTATAGAGTCAATAACAAATCGAGCAATATCAGTACCACATTCTTTGTCCAACGCAACAAAATAACCAAAAGGCTGATTACCATTCATACCTTGAACAGTAACACGTGCAAGCACCTGATTGGGATTCACGCCGAAATACTTTACAGAATGAATAACTATTTCGAGGGGTTGAACCGGTTCCGAACGATTCTTAGAAACAACCATAAAACAACTCCAATCTGTGTGAACCTAACTTATACGAAGACAAGGTATGAAATTACGTGAAGAACTTGCAACACAAGACATCAATGTGATGTAATCGCCGTTCAAAGTGGTTTGGACGTAACCACCCTTATTATCAATCATCTCAAATACGCTATCAACAACAAATCCAAGCGAGGAGAACTCACTTACACGAGTTCCACGAGGTAAGGTTCCATTTGTCCTTGAAAATTCAAAACAGAAAAAGTAAATGCCTCCAATGCCATCACTGTAAAGATTGGCGTTGATGCCGTACAACGTATTTGCATAAACGTTATCCCACTTATAAAGTGCAGACCCAAGATTGTATATATCCGTACTATACGGTGTTAAATGACATGAACAGTCAAGACCCTGATTATAGTTGCTAAGAGGGAGACCATCTACGTTTAATGAAGTGACATATGCGGTTCCCCATTTGAATTCAGGTGAACCTAAGTTATAGAAGTCATTAGTGCTGATGATATCGGACGAAACCGATGTAAAATCAACCGATGAAGACGTTGAACCAGAACCGCCAGAGGGTGCATAAGACTGCACATACGAATAAAGCGACATATAATTGTCTGCATTTTCAATTTGAACAGAATAATCATGAACTTTCGTGATTGTATCACCGCTTGTTGTGTCAGTTGTTCCGATTTTATCAGAAGGATAACGTTGAATAACCCTGACATAGCCATAACCATAGGAAAAGTCAAACACAGCTCCCACAGGAATGAAATACGACAGAAGGGAAACATCACGAATGACAAACATCCTGGCATTAGTATAATCCGTTACAGAATCTGTTTCCGACATAAACACAAACGCTATACCCATATGAGACATAACACTTTGCGTCAAAGCATTACCAGATACAATGCTCTCTATGTTATCAAGGAAAATAAACACACGCGGAGAAGATGCTTGCATTAACACATCACTAAGAACTGCTGCAGTCAAATCTGTGCTACCTTCCTGTGTCTCAGGGTCAAATTCTCTAACACTGAGATGCTCAGAAGAAAGCTGGTAACTCTTTTCACCTGACATTAACGTATAGACAGTCTCACCATCCGAGGAATCACTGTAAAAATAAAGACCTCCAATGGTCTCAAAGGAAGACACCCCGATTAGAATCTGAGTATCCCTAGGCAGATAAAGATTCATATCTCTACTAAATTTGCCGTAAGACTCTTCCAGTTGAAGAACACGAACATCATCAAATGCATTGGATCTCCGATGAAAAACAGACAGACCACTTTTTTCTATGTCCACATGTGTGCATTCTGCATCAATGCTACTATCACTCTTATCGGAAACAACAAGGGATAACAGATTTGATGACGAACCATTTCTATTCAATTCATTTCGTATCGAAACAGACGTAGTCCCTAAAAACATCCCATCACAAGTCCATTGTGACATGACGTAATCGCCATCACTGTAAGTGCCAGGTCGGCTAATTAGAACACCGTTGGATGAAATCTCTGTCGATATGGTTTGACCCGATGCTTCAAAGGTCTTTCGTGAATTGATCGTCTGATCTGTGTTCAGAGTCACATAACTTCCAGAAGAAGAACCAGAAATGCTATTCTCAACAAGAGTATCGACTTCCTCTTTCGTGTAATAGTTGTCATGCAGTTTGTCGAAAATGCCCTGTGTAATCTTTCCGTCAAAGTCTGCCGTTGCTTGAAGAACACCATTTGTTTCCTCAACGTCGAAAGTCATCTTCAAGTCAGGTGAACATTCTAACTTTTCATCAGAATACGCGGCAAGAAACACACGATTACATACCGTGACAATGATTAAATAGCCAGTAAAGTAAGCACCATCAATGGGCTTGGCATTAGAATCTTTTCAAATCACCCCATGCCACGACATGAAGCTCTGACAGCATAAAGACAGTAGCTTTTATCTCGTATGCCATATGGCTGCTCTTTCCGTCTGAAAACTGAGCAGATTCGTTGACTACAACCACATTGTCGAGATTGTTTTGATCAATTGTCCAATTACGGAGTCCAGTAACCTGTTTTGAAGTGAGTGGATGTGCACCTGGAACAAAGTAAACACGAACATCACCTTCATTCAAAATCAATTTCTTAGCACGTAACAACGCGTGTAACGATTGACTATTTGCAAACACACCTGTGTTGCCTTGTGAACAAAGAATAACACGATCGAACATGACTTTTCACCTGTAGGTATTCTGCTGTTTTCGTGAAATGTGAAATGGAATATGGACTGGAATAACGAGGAACCATGTGATTCGAATTTTTATTATCACAAGCCGACTACACTTTCTTTGAAGCGTCTAAAACAAAACGTACCAATGAAAAGGAGTGTACCCATAAAGAACTAAAGAAAGATCTGGAGAAAGTCACGTTGGATTTTAAGTTCGCCAATGTTAAAAAACTTCACCCCATCCCAAACCGTCATTTGAATAAAGTGTCATCCCGTAATCGTCAAACACATCGCCATCAATTTCCTTGCGATACGTTATCATGTACTGATGAACATCAGACTGTAAATCCTGCATCAGATACTTCATACAGGACAGTGCATCATCGTAAGTTACTAACTCTCCATGGTCTCCAAGAATGCTTGCGAAGACAAGCTCACAAGTTTGACAAGGGAACGATGCGATGATTCGGAAATACCCTTTCAACGATGAAACATCTTGCTCATAATGAAAAACGCGGCAAGCAATGTCATCGAATGTTCCTGCATCATAGCATATACCGTGAAGCAATTCATCATCAGTCTCTCCACCAGTACACCAACCGCAACGGCATTCATATTTACGTCCTCCACGATCAGTGACAAAAGCGATTGCTCTTCTATTAAGCCTTAAAACCTCTTCTTCATACCATGTCATCATCTGTCTCATCACAAGTACACCAACCACAACGGCATTCGTCTTTACGTATACGACGAGCATTATTAAAGGCATCTACTATTCTGTCCAGCAGACGCGGTGTGCGTCACAAGTTAGATATTGTCCTGATATTTATGCTTGCCATGATCATAGAGATGAGTTATGCGGAAAGTACTTAAGATCCTTAGACTACTGTGTGTTTAACCACATCCGACTAGAACGATGTTAAAAACTGATAGAAGACAAACAAAGGAGAATCGAATCAGATGAACTTGAACATACTCCATGATCAATTTGTTAATACTGTCCAGAACGAAATCCACAGAGATGGTGTCGAAAACTTGCTTTCCTGGCTTGAAACTACGGACTTCTATACGGCACCTGCATCCGCAAAGTACCACAGCTGTTTCAAGGGCGGACTGTGCTTACACAGTCTAAACGTACACAAACGGATTATGACAAAAGTATCAGCATGTGATGGCATAAGCCGAGAAAGTCTGGCAATCGTATCCCTGTTCCATGACTTATGCAAAGCAAACTTTTACAAGCAAGACTTACGAAACACTAAAGACGAAAACGGCAAGTGGGTAAAAGTGCCTTATTACACGTTTGACGACCAATTCCCATTGGGACATGGTGAAAAAAGTCTGTTTCTGATACAGCGGCACATTAATCTTACGAACGATGAAGCACTGGCCGTTAGATGGCACATGGGCAACTTCGGCCTGATGATTGGTTCAAATGAAATGATTGCTTTGAACAATGCAATGCGAAAAAGCCGCTTGCTAATCATGCTTCAACAGGCAGACACAGAGGCGGCTTTCTGGGACGAGACCGTGTGAACCGGTTAGTCGATTCGTGAAAAGAATCGAACACAAACAGGTTTGTTATTATCAGGAGACATACGTCGAAAACCATTACCCAAGTCTTGAGTGTAAACCGCATCAAGGCATACGCACATGTACCGTTTCCCATCACACATATCACGGTACAGATAGACCAGACCATCGAACCCGTTTCTAAAAAAGTCAATTACAGAGTTGTGGTATGATCCCATAGGTACCACGTCAAACAACAGGTTGTCTGCGAACGGTGCATCACACATAACAGTTTCAATCACATTATTGTTTTCGTCGTAATAACACAGTTTAAGTTTTCCATCGACAAGACCATGAATCAGTTTCATGGTCTTTGGGAACGGAACGAAACTTCCATTGGCTGATTCATTCTTGGCTTTCGGCACATGAATCGTAAACCCACACATGAGAGACAGATCCGTGCCGAAGAACTCTTTACGCGGCGATCCAAGTTTGTCAGAAAGCAACCCGCGCCTGTCAGTGTAAATAGACATTGGTGTTTCACTTTTATCGCAAGCAATGAACCAGTTATCTTCCAGATACACATAGAGCCCGTAATCACGGCAAACAGAAGACACACTAACTTTTGGAAAAGGAGTATAAACTTCGACATCGCCCTGAACATAGGACACTTCAAGACCATAATACGTATCGTAATAACGGACGCCATGTTCAGATAACCACACAATGTTCCGTTCTGTAGACTTCGACAACGACGACAAAAAGCTGTACATAAATCCAACGAGAGGGATATTGTGGTACACAGGATAAACACTTTGTATTTTGTCGAAAACGGTGACTGGGTTTTTCAATGAGTGCTTCTTAAGTTCGTCAAGGCTAAGACCGAAACGGTCAGTATCATTGCAAAACGCAGTGTGTTCGCATGTGAGGTAGACACGCTCAGTGTACGACAAATTATCGCACCCGTCCATAACATCAAGATACGGTACAATTCCACTGTATTTAAAGTACGTACATGGAACACGGGATTTCATCAGAACAGAGCCGATTCCTGGTTTCTGAAACGTGAATAGGTAATAAGGTGTTGGTGTGCTTGAGTATCGGTAAAAATCGGTAGGTGCCTTGGAAAGTGAAACGTCAAAGTCACGTGCATGTTCCACAAGTGAACGTGAGATGTATGTGGTCATGTTAGATAAACTCCAAAATTAGAAAAACCCGTTATCCATTGCTGCAAGGTGTTCGTTAAGCTCTTCCTCACTTTCATATTCGACAACAATTTCATTCACATCATCTTCGTTATCATGAAAGTCTTGAACCTTCTTGTCTAAAGATTCCTGATGATCTTGAGCATTGGATGAAACAGGAGCTCTTACAGGTATTGTGAAAGAAAACAGGCCACCAAGCGAAGAAACACGTTCACCTATCTGAGATGGAATACGTGAGTTACCTTCATTTGATGTGGCTGGTAAAGTTACGTTTAGACAGCAAGACAAAACAAGTTCTTCAAGTGTAACATTACGGTCAGAAGCAGCTTTACACAAGTCAGCCATTTGTTTTTCAGAAAAAGAAAGGACAATATTCATAACCAGCTCCTGAAAGAAAGATATGAAGCATTAAGGATTCTAAACAAGAGACTCGAATCATTGTGAAGATACTACAAACACACACGACGGAAGCAAACAGCACCACGAAAAAAGGGGCAAACCATTTGGTTTGCCCCTTTAACGTCAGACCTAATAGTCACCGACATTACTTCTTTGCGGCTTTCTTGGAAGGTTTCTTATCTGCTTTTTTCTCGCATTTGACTTCACAATTTAACGCATTCTTAATGACGGCAGACTGCTTGAACACAACTGCTTTCTGAGCAGGAATGTGAAGAGCTTCGCCAGTTCTCGGGTTACGTGCTTCACGGGCAGCTCGTTCACGAACTTTGAGAATGCCGATCCCGTTCAACGCAACGTCTTCACCTGACTTAAGAAGTCTTGCGAACTCATTGATGATTGCATCGTAAACGAGTTCGATTTTCTTCTTGGAAAGGTCTTCACCATTAACTTTTAAGAACTCAGAAACAGTTCCAATAATGTCTGATTTTTTCATAACCATGCCCCTATAATATATCCTATCGGACGTGTTAAATCAAGGACTAAACCAATCGTCCTTGTTCGAATGCTTTGATACTCCGTGTTTCGTAAACACGCAAGAAAAATTAGTAAGCAACACAACGAAATTTCGATTTCACGGTTTGCCCGTTTCTTTGCTCTGCTCAATACGACGGATTTCGTGTTGAAGATAGTCAAGTGCCTTTCGCAGATCTGGCAATGGGTCATCGGTTTTAACACCGGCTCGTAGCAGGTATTTCAACGTATTGCCCAAAGAAAAGTTCAAGCCATACGCTTCAATAATGTCTATCGCCTCATACCCTTGCTTGCAGTAATACGGATTTTTCATTAAAACCTCCTCTTCAATTACGAATTACACAACACGGGAACCCATCGAAAATCTTTAGGATTTCTATGGATTGTCCAAGAAAATTACGCAGTGAACTCACTGTGCCCCATCCATTATCAGCATCATACTCAGACAGAATTTCCTTATGTAGAAGCACAAATGTATCTGCTTCAGTGTACATACGCAACAAATCTTGTGTCGTGTAACCATGTTCGCCAGTATGCCAAATCGCATCGTACAACGATTCCGTTTCGCTTACAGGAACATGCTGACACATCGTGACTAGATTGCCTGTGATGTTGCCTAACTCAACACATCCGTCAGAAATGCAGGAACAGTACCCAGAATCCAGAATGTGTTTTGGCATCACGTAGCATGGAAAACCGCCGTAATGACTTTCAGGAAACTTGACGTATAACGTAGCACTCATAGATCCTCAAATCAGAAAGTCAAAGTTTTTAAGTCCATTTCATGTGTATTCAGGTAATGACAGATGTACAAGAATGCTTCACAGCAATCGTGACATGGCGGACGGATCTTCCCTGTCTTTGAAACTATCGGAACACTCCAACCGGCAGCATGGAACCGTTCAAGCAACTTTGTTGCCCTGTTCACAGAGTCCGTTTTTGTGTAATCGCGTTTTGAATGGATAGTCCTCAGAGTTGACGGATTGTACGTCTGTAACACATGGTCTTTAATACGCTCAAAAATCAACGAATCCAAGCAGTACAACGCAGGTGACATAGAACTTGCAGGTAGAGGTTCTTCCATTACGACACGTACAGGCTCAAAAGACATAACCCAAGATGTGACATCGTTCGCCAACGCAAAAGCAGACTCAAACACGGAATGAAACCCACGTTTTACAGTGCCGTCAACAGATGCTTTTCCTGTTATCGGATGAGAGATATTATGGAACAGTACTCTTTTAGATCCATCCTGCATAACACAACAAAGACCCGTTCGGGAGAATGACGGGTCAATACCAACGATACTGTAAGGAAGCATAGCAGCAATCTCAATCACTGAAAACGCATGTACAACACTCGAATCGGATTCATGCTCGATTTTTATAAAGAGTGAATTACCCACCCACTTTATCGGGTGGGCTTCATCTCGCCTTATTGTGGACATCTTATCCTGAAACTTTAGGAAGCCTGATACCACCAAGACGTTCAACAAGTCTTATGTAATAATCTGAATGCTGTGAGATATAGAACACAGCTGCCTCCTTACCACGAAACTGCTCTTCACGTCCATCGACACCCTCAACCATGTAAAATGAACCTTTCTGAACAACTTTACCCTGACTTACCAAAGCATCATAAAGTGCGGCTGCATTTGAGACACCTTTTCCCCAAATAATCGTAATATTCATAGGAATGCGTGGATTGCAAAAACGATTCTTTGGGTCGCACACAATCGAACATACTGTCCCATACTGTATTTTCTCAGAAGAGCCTTTTATATTGCGTGACAGCTTGTCTTTCAACTTCATTCTGATAGTGATATCCATGTAGTGCTTCTGTGCCTCACCACCGGCTGCACCGTCCTGTGCCCCGAACTGAGTAAACTGTTTTCGGTTTTGTGCCACAAAAAATATAGTCTTGTCGGATGTTCCGAATTTAGACCTAAACCGTCGTAAAAACGAAGAAATTGTACGTGCATGGATAGCCAATGTCTGACTCTGACCAGTTTCCTTCTCAATCATGTCTGACGCAGAAGCAGCCGTCAAAGAATCGACAACGATAAATTTCAACGTATCATCAGTCAAAGCATTGCATAAGAATTCATCAATTTCTTCAAACGTGTCGATAGTCATCGGTAAGAACATTCGAGACTTGGTATGGTTTGTAAGGCCAAAACTCGCAAGCTGTCTGTCGTTCAATCCACGCTCAGTGTCGATGTAAGCACAACGATATCCTTGATCACAAAGATTCTTACACATGAATAAGAGGAGACTTGATTTACCTACAGCATACGGTGCAGTCAGCTCAATGAACGTTCCTGTAGGAATTCCTTGACCATCAGACAGTATTGCGTCGAGTACAAAACTTCCAGACTTTATATACTTACGTTCTCGAAGAACAGCAGCAGTCAGATTGTCATAGTACTTCCTACGTGCCTCCGGCATTGCATTAAACGCATCCAAGTCTTTCTGATTATCATCATCCCACTCAGAATCCTCAATCTGAACATCCTTACCTGCATTGGAATCATTCGTAACACGAACAGAAACCTGCTCACCGTCTTCTGTTACTTCTGTAATAGTCTCCTCAATGATTTCTTCAGTGTCGTTTACAACTTCATTTGCGACGGGCTCGTCTTGTTTACTTGATTTACTGGATTTCCGTGTTTTCTTTTCAATCGCAGCATCTGACGTTTCCTTCTTCGCACCACGTGATGAACTCTTCTTTACCGTACTTTTTGCAGACACTCTTGGCATAACTTCTCCGAACAAAATAAATGTGACAGTGAAAACAAAGGCATGACGCCTTTACCTCATCATGCCTTTTAACACAAAACTAAAGTAACAGAGCACACAGCACCACGAAAGTCACTCATCCGGAAGCACAACTACCGTCTGAACACCCTCTCGGTCAAACTCAAAAGACGTAATGTCCTGAGCGTTCACACGAGTAATCACATCGCCAAGAGACTTTGAGTGCATGTTCACGATGTTCTGAACACTACCGTCAGAACACACAATGGACACATTATTCGGATACTCATGGAATACAGACAAGTCTGTATTCTCATACACATAAGAAAACACGTTATCTTTTTTCATCTCAGTCTCCTAAAAGTTTAAAGTACGCACGATAAAATCCAAGATCTTCATCAGAGTCATCTGTGTTTATGATTTCCCACAAAGCTCTAATCACGCTTTCAAAATCAACCGTGCAATCTGAACGCATACCATAGCGAACACCACACACCTCAAGAACACCCATACACACAACGGAAATGTCATCGCATTCGCTGTCCACAGAATCACAGTCATATCCAGGCAAATCACATAACGGAGTAAACTCTGCATCGTAGAGAATGACGGAATTCAAAATCGCCTGGAAAAAGTCATCATACGAACATGAACGATCAGGCAATTCGGAACAAGTTCTGAAAAAATACACACCGCGTGTCGTGTAGACCTCATTCGCGTACATACCAGACAGCGGATCGAACTCATTGGCCATGCCTACAACGTGACCATCGAAGCAGTAATAAGGCATATCAGCAATGCACGTATCCTCAAGCTCAGAGTTCACATCGCGTCTGTAAGGACGTGATTTCTTCACCGTATAAGAGTGTTCGAAACGCAACTTTTCATTCTTTCCACCAGGTACAAGATAGCACTTGTCTGACGAAGACTTTTTGACGAACGGTAAATCAGAAACACCCTTACAAATAGACACAGGATAAACAGGTGCTCCAAGACACGGTGGATAAGATGAACTATCCGGGTCACAAGGTTCTTCGACATCACCGTCATCCAAATAATCACTCGGTTCATCAGCGAAATCATCTGGAATCGTTTCATCAGGTTCATCGTAATCCTGAGGAACATCATCAGAAGACACACGCCTGTGAACGACAAAGAAATCATCCATATCCTGCTGTGAAGCATCACCAGTATCAGGATGAGTTTCATCGGAATCATTCTCATCAGATTCACTGACTAAAGAAATATCATCACTTTCGACTGAGTCCTCAAGTTCTTGTTTAACCATAAGCATACCGAGTTTAGGTCTGTTTAACCGAAGGTAACCCTCATCCTTACGTTTCTCCGTAACAGGAACGCTAATGCTCTGACATGCATCGTAATCATCAGACGCTATGCTGTTTGGCGGAACATCAACCACACGAAAAGGTTCAGGCTCATCATACGCATCTGCTTGTGCCGGCACATCAGTATCTGGCACAAGCTGTATCACAGAATCATCACCGTCAGACTCTTTCGGCTTACAAGGAACAGAAGCAATACGGAAAGGTTCAGGTTCCTCTGTTTCTGTTTCCGTAACCTCATGCGAATACTCCTGAGGTTCAGATTCCTTTACTTCTGAATCAGCAACAAGAAGTAAAGACTCCTCATCAGAGGACGAACATGCAGTCTTCTCCGTTTCCATTTTCTCGGTCTTAACCCTTCTTGATTTCCTTACAGGTGGATCAACCAGTGTTTCCATGTTCTCTACAGGGGTTTCCAACGAAACCGTACTCACAATTTCATCGCTCTTCGTTTTACGTTTTGCCATACTCAAATTCTCCAAACGTGGTGGTTTTATGCTCACAACTTTGATTGGGCAAAAACCAATACAAGGGATCTGATAAAAGCAAGTGCTACAGGGCAAACAAAATACTTATCACTATCCTAGAGGTTATTGCTGAATACCACAAGTGAGGTTGTTTATTGTGTCTTCTAGTTTAGGTATTGCAGGAAGCCCGATTGCTTTCAATGTGTGATATGGGAAAAACGTAACGTTTGGTGTCTTAGGGTATATAATCGATTTCCAGCTCTCAGGCATATGTGGATCATTACGAGGAACCATAACAAAACAAGTCTCTGCGAGAGTACACTTTATGGTTGACACATCCCTTCTGCTGTCACGAAGTTCCTTTTTTAATTCATCTATATAATCTCGGATACGTGGTGCAAGAGCGAAAGATACTGCCTGGGATCTCCCGTCTCCTGTCCATCCTGCATATTGCTTCCATTTCTTTCCACTATCCACGTCAGTAGCCTTGATTTTCAGCTCTCTGGTCAGTATGTCAATGCTCCAATACTTCATAATGTGTTGAAGACCGAGATAGAGACGAGATGAGATATCCAGACCATAATCCGTGCAGTTCCTTATTGAAACGCCAAAGTCGTCGTAAAGTTTTAAGGCAAATTTTGATTTAGGGACTTGAACAATGGAAGATCCATCCCAAGTGGACAGTTGAGCAGAGTAGGCGTTACGTGCGTGAACGATGGCTTGATAGTCGTCTAAATTGAGTGCAGACGCTACATGTCTCAGCGGACACCAACTACAGCGTTCCCGCAACTTATCTTTTAAGGACTGACTTACAGGTGCACCGCTGACACCATACAGATAATGCATGATCTCGTCTGAGAGATCAGATAAGACCGAATCTTCTGGTACATCCACCAAGTTCTCTATGTCCTCGACACACATGAGCGTACAGAGCTCGTCGAAGATGACCTTTACCTTTTCTAGGCTTGGCAGATACAAATCTATGATCTGACAGAAATGCTTACGTGACTCTGTTTTTGTGATATCTGACATGGTTGCCTCCAACTGCGCAACGTCCAACGATGTGAGAAAGCGGCAGAGCGCGTTGGACTTTCGCCTTTTCGGGAGCTAACCTAGCCGCAAGACCTTGATATCATAGATAACCAACCGATGCAAGTAGCAATTACATGCGTATAAACTGACAGTAGTATGACGATCATGATCAAGAGTTCTGCATCGTCGTCAGAAGATAAATTAGGCAAGACGATCAGGAACAAGTCATCAGCAAGACATGACTTTGACCGCAATGCAGACATGACCGAAACAGCAAGACATGGCTTTGATCTTAACCACAGGAGGCTTTCAGGAAATTTCAGGATGGAACGCTCATGCTCAAGACTCGACTAAGAACGCTCTCAGAATCTTACGACAGGGTCATGACTAAGATCTTCACAGATTTCAGGATGCTGAAACAGCAAGACATGACTTTGATTTTAACCACATGATGCTTTCAGGATGGAGCGCTCATGCTCAAGACATGACTTTAATCTTAACCACAGGATTTTTGTGTAGAGGGGACTACCTTAAGACTCGACCATGATCTTAACAAGATTTCAGGATGCTTGCACTTAGACATGACTTTGATCTTAACCACAGGATGCCGATTATTTTTTACCCATATAAGTTAATAATTATTGGAGCTCGTGTAACCCATTGATTTTATTGTCTTTTTTATTTCGCACACTTTAACTTACTAAGACACGTTCATATAAGTTATATCTCTATCTTATAAAAATATTTTATTTTCCCAAAGAATAAATTTTTATAAGGTAGATCCTATAACTTATATGAACGCTGATTTGAGATGTAAACCTTGTTGTTTGAAAAATGTCAATAAAATCAAAGAGTTATGTGGGGTTCATTAATTATTAACTTATATGGGCTGGGAAAATAATAGTCATGTCAAAAATGGCAAGATTTGAATGTGCTGGCATGATTTTTGCTTAATGTGACAATGAAATCCTAGTCATGTGCTTTAGCATCCTGAAATTCTCCCTGTCGTTAAAAATCGAAGTCATGTCATGCTTTCAGCATTAGCATCCTGTAAAAGATCATGTGATCAAGTTATAGTCAAGTCATGCTTTCAGCATCACATCCTGTCGTTAAAAATCGAAGTCAAGTCAAAGAGCGTTCTAGCTCGAATTCCTGTAAAGTCTTCACCTGTAGTAAATAACATAGTCATGCTTTAGCATCCTGTTGTTAAAATTCTCCTGTGAAAACATAGTCCTGTCTAAGAGCGTTTTCGCTCTACCTGTGATCAAGTTATGGTCGTATCGTACTTTGAACAGTGCTGTCGTTAAAGTCATAGTCGTGTCATGCTTTAGCGTTCTACTACGTTCTGAAAGCATCATGTTGTTAAAAATCCTAGTCGTGTCAAAGAGCGCTCTAGCTCATGAAATCATCCTGAAATCAAGATTATAGTCATGTGCGTAAGCATCCTGTCGTTAAAATTCTAGTCGTGACATTGGTTTCGTACCTGGTTATGGTCATGTCTCCGGTTTTAACCTCTTCCCGCGAACCTGTGGATAGGCATCTCGAATTCTTTGGTGAAGTTTAGCCATATGTCATCACTCAACTGTAAACACGTACATACAGTGCCCTAGGATGCAGTTCTCGCGACTTTTTGAACATGACCTAGTAAGTACATGCCTAAGCCATAAAATCTCGTAGAACGCATTCTAGACCCCTTTATGAACGTGTTTCATTTTTCGCTGTTCTCTGTTGACGAAAATGTCTTTCTGGCTTATTCGTGTTCTGTATCATGAGTGCACCGGTTACGGTTCCTGCTAAAACCACATTGTTCGTATCAGAACTGCATAGTGTTTCGTACACGTTGTCCGTGAGTTTTTACCAAAAGAGAGCCGAAAGCCCACCGCCTTTAGGCGGTTGGTAGTTCACTGCAAAGCAAGAGGATTTTCAAAATGACCATTTCAAATTTTCGCTGCGCCGTTTATCCATCCGGAGTTCATATTCCTGTTATCGGATGCATCGCATCTGGAAAGACTTCCTTCTGTCGTTCCTTATCCAAAGCGATTGAAGAAGACACTGGTAAACCATGCAGGACAATGTTCGAACCTGCTACCGAAGACGATGAGGGTTCAAAGAATCCATTTCTTGCCTCGTACTACAAGGACGTTCCGAGATGGGCGTTCACGATTCAGATTTACCTTTTGAACAAACGATTGGAGCAGACACGTCTTGCTCAGGCGATGTCAATGAATGGAGAAAACTCTGTTGCAGACAGCTCTATCTGGTCTGATTCGATTTTTGTGTGTAAGCTCGAAAAGTCCGGCGATATGACGCACGATGAAGCAGACTGCTACTTTGAGCTGTTTCATAACATGTCTCGGGAGATTATGTACCCGCAATGTTTTGTTTACCTGGATGTATCACCTGACACTTCGATGCGTCGCCTTGCACAACGTATCAGTGAGAAAGAGAAACGGAAGTGCGAGAGCAGCATACCACGTGAGTACATGGAAGGGCTTATAGCAGAGTACCGAGAGCTGACTTCAAACCTGTCACGGTTCTCTCATGTGATTACACTTGATTGGAACAAGGACAGAACAAAAGACGAAATCGAACAGGAAGCACGCAACTTGTGGACACAGATAAAACGTATCCGGGATACGATGACCATCCCATGTCAAATAACCCTGTGATATTTTAAACACAGAGCCTCAACATTTGCCCTGTACTAAAAAGTTACGACCTTACCCTAGTAAGTATGAGGGTAAAATAAAAAATCGCGAGAAACGCATTCTAGACCACTTTATGGACGTGTTACTTTTTCGGAGATTGTATGGATATTGGAATCGAGTTGATGACTGAGACAGCCAAGCTGCCTGTTTATTCTACAGAGGAAGCCGCAGGAGCTGATTTGTGTTCTGCTGAAGCCGTGATGATTTTACCTGGTGAGTACCGTGTAATTCGGACGGGATTACGCATGGATATTCCGAAAGGTTATCATGTTGAAATTCGTTCTCGCAGTGGTCTTGCAGCAAAGCACGGTGTGTTTGTTCTGAACAGCCCAGGAACGGTAGACTCGGATTACACGGGTGAGGTCGGCGTCATTCTGTGCAATGTGAGCCAAACGCCGTTTATCATTGCTATCGGTGATCGTATCGCACAGATGGTCGTCATTAAACATGAAACCGTTAAGTTTTCTCATGTGGGTCATGTGGAAAAAGAGACTGAACGTGGAGCCGGAGGTTTCGGTCATACGGGTGTTTAAAGAAAAAGCGCAACCGTCGTGGTGCTGTTGTTCCAAAAGATTTAAATTTATGCTATAACCCCTCTTGTGTTCGCTGAGATGTTTCGAGAATGCGCATAGAAACATCGAGGCACACGGGTTTTTGTTACAGTGTCGTCCGAGTTCCAGTATTCTGGACAGGGTACGTGATTTTGGTTACTCACGTATAAGTACACAAAACTTAATTTTCGTTTGGAGAAAAGAAATGTCAGAAAACACTATGATCGACGTCAAATCACTTCTCAGTTCAGACAGCATTGGCTTTGGTGGGATTGCATCGTACATCCCCGCAGGTTCTGTCATTGACGAATTTTCCATTAACAAGCTCAAACTTGATCCTCAACGTAAGACACGCATTGCTTTCCTGACTGACGGTGGTTTTGGATATCAGCAGCACTATCTCAAAGGATTCGGTACGATTTTATGCGACCAGGGTGAGTGTTGTAAACACATGGCAAGCAATCCTGATGTGGACACGACGCGTCGTATTCTGTTCCCTGTTTTGGCGTATGAAGGTCTTGCTGATCCTGTCCGTGCCATCGTGAGTGATATTGGCCTGAAAAATCTTCGTATCTGCGTTTGGAGTGTTCACTTCCAGACATACAACAAACGCATGGCAGACAGTTTTGCGAATGGCGATATCATGACGCGTGATTGGATCCTTACGCCGACCACGGGACAATTCGCTGGCGGTCTTGAATCCATGGCAGGTTCTTCTGCATGTCTCTATCAACAGATTCCTGAATTTAAAAAATGGGTGTCTGAGACGCTGAAGGCTCATGTCAATGAGTTGTTTGATGCTGTCGGTGTGAGGTTTAACATTGACAAGTACCGTTCGTTCCTAAACGGTGGAACGGTGTCGAACGTACAGGCCTCAGCTCCCGCAATTCCTTCTGCACCTATTGACACAAAAGCACTTGAAGGAAATTTCGTTATGTAGTCGTAGTTGACGTTTATGGTAAAAAGGGATGCAGTTCTGCATCCCTTTTTTTTTGTGGTGCTGCTTCGATTGTGTTCTGTCTCTTGTGGTATAAATGACTTGTATGACGGATAGGGTGTCCGTCGTACATGAGGCCATAAGGAGGCAAACATGAACTACAGATTTGAAAACATCATCAAGTCCTACACCAAAAACCATAATGATTCACTTCGCAAAAGTCATCTTATTGATGACTTTCCAACCGTACATAATGCAAAACAAGAGTACGTGTTCAATCACGAACTTAAGAACTCCGACTTGGAGTATATAGACACATTCTCCGCAATCATTGATGGATGTGTCTCATCGTTTTCTTGTTGCGTTTATATCCGTAAGACTGAGAATGTGTCCGTTATTGAAAACCTTAAACGGAGTGCGTCTAATGTTCGTGGAGGACGACTCCGTTTGGACATTTTCGATGATATTGATTATCCTGTGATTATGTCTTTCAACGAAGCTACGAACACATTGGACGTTCTTGCTGTCGATGGACGCGTATTACGTCCGATAGGTTCCATAACCAAGATGGAACATGCTTTGTGTGGTTATAAGCGTCATTCGGTTGTCGTGGATGTAGATGATTTGAAACTTCTTTTTGACGTTTACAATCGTTATTCAAAACGCGTGAGCGACATTCCGTTGTTAAATAACATGCACAGGATGGAAGGGGAGAACGGAACTTTTTTAGCCTTGTCTCAGTTTGCGAGAGGAAATACTCCTGAGTACTGTGATTTGGAGTGCATTCAGGATTTTATTTCTGAGCTGCGTTCATTTGCTGATGACCTTGAAGAGTTGTCCGAACATTTCATGGGCTATATTTCGGATGATGAATCTTGTCAGATACCCATAGACTAAAGTCGGTAGGGTTCAACATGACGCGAGCAGTACTCCCATAACCTAAAGTCGGTGGGATTACTGATCGACTTTTTTGTGGAGATGTTTAGAACGTCCGTGTCATGTGCCTTATTCCAAACTTCCTGGTGGGTCAGTAAAAATTTAGTGGTCGTTCTATCTAATATAGTGAGAGATAACTAATAGAGGTTGTCTCCTGCTTTTTGAGAAATTTTCTCAAAAAGTACCCACGGTGTTTCATTCGTGGCAAGTTCACATAATCGAACGCATACCCCCGACTAGACTGTGCTTTGATGGTTACTCTTCCATCAGTCATTATCATTCGTAATGACTTAATCCACTTCCTGACATGTCTTGCGTTTCAACACGTACCTTATGCGGGTTTGTGGTTTGGTGTTCAATTTAATCTGATTTACGTTTCATGCTTCGTATTTCAGCATTGACTCTTTCCGGTAGTGTGCTTCATGTACATGATTTCATTAGGGTTGGTGTGGTTTTTACCAAAAGCGAGCCGAAAGCCCAAGGGCTTTAGCCCGTTGGTAAGGCGAGTAATTTTGTTGTTGTGGTACAAGGTTTTCAATTCCTATGGAACGTAGGAATACAATGCGAACTGAGAATAAGACCTCTGGCAAGTATTCAACTAAGAAGAAAGCTAAGTCTTGTTCGTTGAAACTTGAAGCCCACCGCCTTTAGGCTGTGGGTAGTTCACATATGTTTTAGATTCACAGAGTTTCGCACAGGGTGTTTTTGTCTTTACCTTGTGTATTTTCAGGGGCGTTTAGGAGCTTTTTTATGAGTAACTTTTCTTATGATGATTTCGCTGTTCTTGTTCGTAACTTCCGTCAGGATATGCTTGACTCTGATTCCTTGCGTATCGTTCCTTTGAATGGTACGGTCAGTATGGCTGACGCCATCAAAGGCACTGGTTTAGCATTAGAAGAGGGTAACGTATTCCTTCCTCTTGCTAAGAACGGTGACAAGGTTTCTTCTAACGTTACTGTCCAACACAAATCTTCTGGGTATTGTCGCCTTGTCGGTCATCTTGAAGCAGGAGACGAAGCCGAAGTAACGGAAGCAAGAACATTTGTCCTGTATCGCCTTGATGAAGAAGTCGAAGAAGTTATCGCTGTTGCAAGCCTTAAAGAAGGTTTTGAAATCGGCAACGGTTGCTATCCTTCGTTCACGATTACTACGGTGAATAATTACCAGAGCGTTGCCTTCAACCCCAATGCTTTCGCAACAGTTGAAGACCTTAAAAACATCAACGGTCTTGACGGTCTCCATATTGCGTTTGACCAAGCAACGGGTGATATTAAACTTCTGGACAAAGACGGCAATGTTATCGATCAAGCTAATCTTCCGATTAAAGCAGACGTTATCATTGCGGACGGAGAAGAAGGTTATAAATACGTCAAGACTGATATTCAGCAGGATATTCATGCTACAAAAGCATGGATGCCCGAAGGTGAAACAGCATGGGATGATGTAGAAGCCGTTGAATACGAAATGCAACACGCCGCTCTGGTTGTTGAGTCTGGTAAAGAAGATGACGGCGATGTTACTAGAACGTTCGTCACGGAAGTTGGCGAATCTTATCCCATTGAAATGGGTGAAGGCGGCGAAGACGTTATTTACGTTTACGACAATCTTTATGATGTCACTTTTGATGAAGAAGCCGCCACATGGAGAGCTTTGCCGCGTAATGGCGAGGGTGATGTCCTGTTTGGTACGATTAAAACCGCTGGTGGTTCTTCAAAGGGTAACGTCGTAGGTATCACCATTGATGGCGAAATGATGTATGCCATTGACGAAGAAACCATCGTACCTAGCGTCTCTGGTGATGCTGTTTCTTGGCTTGCTCAGATGCCGCTTCCCGAAACGGGTTATTCTTTACGTTATGGTTTGGATGCCTTTGTGTGGACAGTGAAAGACGCAGAAACGGAAATCCATGACACATTCTTTGCCGCATTGAATGCTTCATTGCTGTCTTTAGGTTTCCATGAAGGCGATGACATTGCTTTGGGTACAAACATTCAAACTCTCGCCGACAGCATGATTGGAGAGGGTGGTAAACTTGTTGACCCCGAAGAATACATGCATAGTGAAGAAAACCTTGCAGAACGTGAGGCAGAAATTGCAGAACAACGCAATCTTGCCAAAGAAGAACTTGTCGCATGGAACGCACAGCATCCTACACTGACTCATAATTCAAAAGCTGGTACACGTATCAGCTCTGATGGCGTTGACATCCGTGACGGTAAACTTAGCATCGGCGACGGTGCCGGTTTGGAACCTGATGATGGCGTTAAACGTTATGAACTTTCAACGAATTTCTATGAATGGGGTGATTCTAAAGATACAGGCTTGGCTCTTAGCGTTGTGGATGCCTCTTATGGTAATCCTCGTAACGTTCTTACCATCAGTGATTCGAGCTACATTTCAGGCGCTCCTATCTGCATGGCTATGCTTGAAATACTTGATGCTGATGGTCTTAACGGTGAAACGAAACGTCGTACCGCATGTTTTGACTGTGAAATGTCAGAAGATGCAGACATGGGAATCATAAACATCACAATTACAGACAATCGTTTGAACACAAAGGGTTTCAGTGATGATTGTATCGTGGAAATCTCGCCTGTTTACATTTCTGGCGAAACTGCCCCTGAAATGCTTCCTGCACTTAATCCGGTGAACACCGTTGCGACGATTTCAGAAAATGACCGTAAACGGCTTACCTGTACTTGCCCGCAAATCATTGATTGGGCAAATTCAGTAAACCTTAACGAAAACGGTGCTCGTTTGTTTGCCATCGTCAAGGTTTATTAATCTTTAGAACACAAAGCGAAGCTATTTCTAGCTTCGCTTTACAGTGCAAATTAAAAAGCACGAACAGATAATGCCTGTTCGTGCTTTTTAATTTGCGTGGAACTATCGAAACCTATGCCTGTGGATGTCATTGAAACAAAACTAGGTTTTTCTAGCGATGTGGACTGTTCGTTGAATTCAGGCATAATCCTTGTGAGATATTCGATTTGAGTCCATTGCCTTTAGGCGGTGGGTAGTTCACCTTTGTGCATTGAGTTGGTCGATGGTCGAGAATTTGTCTGCTTCTGTTGTGTCTTCGTCTGTTTCTTTACCGCTTTCAAAAACATGCCTTTACATGGCTTATGCTTTTATGTCGTGGAAGCCACACCCTGTTTCTTATGTGAAAAATGCGATAGAGACAGGATCTGTTAGTATCGACACAGAGATATCAGAGGTGTGTATGGAGAAAGCCAGGTTATGCCTGAATGAAATCGATGCGTTAATTTCACGTCTGTCGAAAGATGGAAATGCGGAACGCTTGCTGACACGCTTAGTTGAGATGGCTAAGTTCATTGGAACCGAACACGCAGTACGAGAGTCTGATTTGTGTGTTCTTGCTTTTATGTTTCGTCAGCATTTTGGTTGCCGGAAAAAAGACAGGAAATCAAAAAATCAGCGTTATGAGTTTGCTCCTTGCGGAAAGGTAACGATTGTTCCTTATCATGTTTCATTCATGGCTGATGGCGTAGATGTTTATGGTAAGTACTTTAGACTGTATTCTGTTACTGATGAAGACGCAAATGTACTTTACGTGGTACGGTCGGATGAATGGATTGATGACTTTCTTGAAGCGGATGTGTTGACGTTAAATGTCGAAAAGCGTGAAACTAGAAAGGGTGTCAATCAATCTTTATGCAGTCTCGTTATAAAGTAATTCATGGGGTTCATTGTGCAGCAGTTTGAGAATGAAGAGTTTTATGTTGCGGTCGATTTTGACGGCGAGTGTCCTTTATTCGATGCGGCTTGCGTTGTTTTCAGTATAGGCCGTAAGATGCTTGATTTGGCACTTGCTCATGTTCCTATGTGTGATAAAGTTCTGTCAGGTCATCCTTGTGGTCGAAGTTATTTGACTCTTAATGGTGTCAGGACTTTATGCAGGAAGTCAAAATCTAAGCAAAGTCGTTTGTTTCGTGATTGGTTTGAAACCGTAGTTGTGAGTAGCCTTTACTCTAAAGAAGACATTGAAAGTTCAGAACCCTCGTTTATTGACGGGTCGTTATGTAATAGTCCGAAATGTGAACACGTTGATTATGAGGACGAAAGTGATTCTTGTGTGTCGTCAAGTGTTCATCTTCAAGACACGGACAGACCTAACAGTCTTGTTAAACACTTCAACAGCAATGCGTTTAAGGTTCGAGTTATTGTAAAAGACGATGCTCCGTGGTTCGTCGCTAAGGATGTGTGTGATTGTTTATGTATTGCCAACTCTCGTGATGCTGTGTCGAGATTGGATGCTGATGAAAAGGGTGTAGGAAAAGCCGACACCCTTGGAGGCAGTCAGGACATGACAATGATTTCAGAGTCTGGTTTGTACGCGTTGATAATGCGTTCAAATAAACCAGAGGCAAAGTCATTTCGTAAGTGGGTGACTTCTGAAGTTCTTCCTGCCATACGTAAGACCGGCATGTACGTTCCGCAGCATGTTATGGATAGGATATCTGTGCTTGAACAGATGGTTCTTGAACTTCGTGATGCACTACCTGTTCAGAATCAGAAGATATCGTTTAGAACTGCACGTGATGTTTGTGAAGAACTTGGTCTTGATGTTGTTGATACGACGTTCAAGTTTATTGTGTCGTCTTACATGAAGAATATTTGTGATCAACATCATGAGCGTGAGACATACAGTCGCGGGTTTAACGGGATACGGGTGTTTCCCTCATGGGTAACTGATGAATTTGTCTCTATGTATAGAAGCAATCCAAAGATACTCGACCCCTATCTTCCGTGACATGGTGCGTTTAATCTAAACCTATGATCTTGTTTGCGTTTCGTAACATTGGAGGTTTTCATGGCAGGACGCACAGTTCCAAAGACAACTAGAGTTAATTCGGACAACGAGAATCCTCAGGGCGTCCATCCATCTGTGTCCTCTGGTGGTGTAGTAGATAAAAAGAGCGGTGGTCTCATTCAGTGGGTGAAGAGTCTGTTTGGTGGGCGTGTTCGTGTTGTCGATGACCCGCAAGATTCTCGTGACGATTTCCTGAAAGACCTTATTTCAAGAACAGATTGTTCCATCCTAGGTGACATACACACGTATGCAACTGACAGAGAGGGAATGATTGCTGATTATAAGGAGATGCTTACAGATGCAACAGTTATTGCAGCTGTTGAGCTAATCGCAGAGGATTCAAGTATCATCGATAATGACACGAATCTTGCGGCATGGGTTACATGTCAGGATGACCCTGATTTTGGTGACATGATGACCCAGTGGCTTGCAGATACTGTGAATATCAATGACCTTATTTACCCGATAGCTTTCAATATTGTTGCTTTCGGAGAGTGCTTTCTGAATACGAATTTTACGAACGACGTGTATCGTGATAATTTTACTCTTGGTGATTTCTTTTCAATTGCTGATCCTCTTGAGTGTATTCACCTGTTTCGTTTTGGTGCACCTCTTGGGTATGCCATACGAGAAGGTGATGGTGTATACACGTATGGAGAAAGTGATGCGATTCTTCCAGAGAAATCTTACATACATTTCATTTCTGACCGTGGGCAAGACCAGTCAGTAGGAGACCCTGATGACGGTGTTGTCATCCGTTATGGTACGAGTTTCCTTGAGGCCGCAAAGTACCTTTTCAGACAGAAGAAATTATTGGATGACTTATTGATTCTTGCACGTCTTACTAGAAGTGCTTTTTATCGTATTTTCAGTGTTGAGGTCGGTAACGCAACAAGTCAGGATACAGCCCGGATGATGCGTGAGGTACGCACGGCCATCAACTCAAAACAATCTCTTAATGTCGCGCAGGGTGTTTTCAGTTCTGTAAATGCTCCGATGATAACAGGTGGAAACGTATATATTCCCGTCAGAAACGGTGTTGGTAATGTAAATGTAAACGAGGTTTCTGCTCCAACCGAGATTGGACAGCTTACGGATGTGAACAATATCTTGAAATCATTTATGGGAGCTTTAGGCGTTCCTCCGCAATTTCTTGGCTTCGCCGACGAAACAGGCGGTGGGCTGAATGATTCAACACTTACGCAGCTTGATATTCGTTATGCACGAAAAGTCAAACGTGTGCAGCGTATTCTGCGTGAAGGTATCAAGAAGCTCGTTATCTGGAAATGTCTTATTGACGACATTATGCCGCCTGAGTTTTCAATTCAGATGCCTACAATTCTTACAGGTGAGGACGAAAAGCGTGCGACTGCGATTACTGCGGAAGTTGAACGTATGAATTCCGCACTTGATATCGTTGCAAAGATTGACCCTGAATACATGAATGGCGTTAATAAACGTGAACTGATTTACTTCATTCTTCATAAGGTGTTCAAGAATGATGACCTGCTTGACGCCCTGGGTTACAACAATCCTCAACCTGAAACACAGGAAAACGAAGAGGGTGGTGGCGAAAATGATGAGGATGGTTTCGTCCCTGTGTAACTTAAAATCTATCTAAGCACTGTCAGATGAGTTAGGGGCCTTTGTGAGGATTGTGTCATGTTGAACGCAACGCATACGCTTTTTTTCATCATCGGTTTCCTTGTGCTTTTCAGTGTGGTGATGCCGTTGGTGGCACGTTTTACGAAAATTTCTTTTACATGGACTTTGGTAATCGTTTATCTGGGAATCCTATTCGGTGTTATACTTGATTTCTCGCATCTTACGAACGAAGTCCGCATGATTCTTGCAGTAGGTTCAGTTCTCGTCTCTGTAGCTTACATCCTTTCACATGTGTCTGAGAAAGCTCGGGCACGTGGGGAACAGTTACGTCTGCCAGAGATGAATCTGAAGAAAGGGAATACTCGTGTTAATGTAAAGTTCTCTGATGCTAAGAAGATTGTATCTGATGAGGATGATAATTTGGATTTGAATGATCTTTCAACGCTTCCGTATAACAACAACGAGGAAGAATTCGACGCGGATTTCTCTGTGCCGCATGATAACACTTCTGTTGTTCAGAATCAGATGCGAAGTACGCAGGAGCGTTTTAACGCACAGGAAAGTCCGTATTCCATAAGGAATCCTGTTCCTCAGACTTGCGCTCAATCGAATCGTTCATTACGACCTGTATCTTCTGTGAACGACACTGTTGACCAAGAAGAACTATCACCGTATGTGATAACTGACAGACGTGTTCACAGAGATGGAAACACAGGTATCCATAGAATGTCCTCAAGTCAGGGATTTTCTTCGACACGTTCTGGAAACTGGAATCCGCCTCAGTAAGTCCTGTGTCGGTTCTATGGTGCTGATAAAGGTATTTAATATATTTTGTGTTATATTTCTAAAACGACAGGGTATCTTGTCGTTTTAGAACTATTTGTGGAGTATGTCGTTATGAGAACAGATGAAGAGATTATGGCTGATGAGAACATCAAGTACTTGTCCAAGGTGTTGATTGAACTCATGGATTACCTTGCAAAGAAAGACTTGGCAATCATGTCAATTCTTAATGAACATTTTGACCGTCTTCGGGACATTTCCGATAATGGCAATTCAGGCATTTAACAGAGGCGAGCCGCAAGCCAACCTGCTTTAGTGGGTTGCCTCTGCTTTTTTGATATGTCGAAATTTCGTCATATCTTTTTTACAAAATCCTATGGCTTTTTCGACCCTTTATGCTATAATATATGATGAATTTTTGTATCTACACCTACGGAGGTGTGCCACAATGCTAACACATATAGATTGCTTTGCTGGCCCAGGTGGCATCTGCACAGGTTTGCACGCCGCAGGATTTGACACCAAGGTTGCCATTGAATACATAAAGAGTTGTTGCGAGACTTATTCTGCGAACCATCCAGAAGTTTATGTCATTCATTCCGATATTCGCAAGGTCACTGCAGAGCAGATTCTGCCCTTTATTCCTAAAGAAGGGATTGACCTTGTTACATCTGGTATGCCGTGCGAAACCTTTTCTACTGCGGGCAATACCTCTCGTTCTTTCTACGATGACAGACAGTTTTTATTCCGTGAGGGAATTCGCATTGCTCAAATCGCAAATGCGAAAATGATTCTATTCGAGAATGTGCCAGCCATCACAACCAAGACCGTGGAGAAAACCTCTAAGGAATTGATTGTTGATGTACTGAAACGAGAATTGACCGAGGCAGGTTACGGCAATTACATTGAGGTCGTTCTCTCTGCCACACAGTTCGGTGTTCCCCAACGGAGAAAGAGATATTTTATCCTCGCAAGCAAAGACCCGAAATGGTTGCTGTCTGCACCTGTTCCGACTTGCAACAAAGAGGTAACTGTCGCAGAGGCATTTGCAGGTTTGCCGAATGTCATTCCAAACACAGAGGAAGAAGGCACCACCTACACTGGAACAGAGAGCGCTTTCTCCTTGCTGATGAAAAATGCATCTTTCTGGAATCGTGGCGAAGTAAAAGAAATCACTTACCACAAACCTATGAAACATCGTGCCTGTACCTTGCAACGATTCGAACTGCTGAAACAGGGCGAAAGTTTGAAAGACCTTTTCGACCGATACACAGGCGAGGAGCGAGAGGCATTACAGGCAGAGAGAATCTTGCCCAAGAAGATGTTTATCAAGCGAAATTACCGCTTGATTAGCGGAGAACCTTCTCCGACCGTAACAAGTCACTGTCTGGATGAATTTGTGCATCCGAACCATAATCGTGCTCTCACGGTTCGTGAATGTGCAAGATTGCAATCATTCCCAGACTCTTATGACTTTTGTGGTGGTCCTTATCTTGTTCCACACATTGACCGCACTACACAAGACAAATACGAGCAGATAGGCGATGCTGTTCCTCCTCTGCTTGCTTATGCTTGGGGCAAAAAAATCGCAGAGATATTGGAGGCGAACATAGATGCCAACCGTTAAAGAATCGTGCAGAGAAATCTACAACAACACCTATAACACCGAGAAAGACCGTCTTTATGCTGAGGCACTTGCCTCCTCGCGCAGCGGTGAAGTGATCGAGTAGAAACTCGCTAAAATTGAAACCGAGGCACAGAAAGAGGTTGGTAGTTCACATGTCTGGTTGTGTTGTTCGTGTCTAAAGAGCGATGGATAAAATCCATCGCTCTTTTTATCGTCACACGATTTGGTTGTTGTACGGTATGTCTAATACGTAAAGATGTTCTGTTGAATTTCCAATGGCCATTAGTAATACCAAGTCGCCGACTTTTAGAAGAACATCATCCTCGGTGTCATGGCAGTATGGTTTTAGGCTCTTTGGTTTTTCGGTAAGAGACATGTCGTAATCTCCGATGCTGTTGGATAGTGACATAGATGGTCCTACCATTGCTCCAAGTTCACTTATAAGTGATGTATCTAAAGTTCCACTTGCAGCTTCAAAGTTGTCATTAACTTTAGTTGCTACATCGCCGAGCTTGTTCAGTGTTGATATTACCTCCCTTACACCTTTCTCAGCACCGAGCATCGTCGTTATCTTTTCTGTTAATGATTTTAGGTCGATTGTTTCACCTGCGAGTTCTCCTAGACCGCTCATTGTGTTTTTTACGATATCGTTGAACTCTGATGCGAACTCTGATACCTCTGCTTTGGCATCTTCCATAAACGATGTCATCTTATCCATTACTTTTTGTTCTACGTCAGATAGTAGTGGTTCTATATTCTTTAGGGCGTCAAAGTCAACAACATCAAAAGCCTTGTAAATGACATTTTTAGTGGTTTCCGAAACTGCCTGTGCTACCTCTATCATATTCTCTATTGTTTGTTCAAAGCTGTCTGAAGAGTTTGATTCCGTTTCTGTATTTGCGTCATTCTCTTTTTTGACAATCGCTGAAATATTGTCACGATAGACATGCATAGGAAGTATGCTATTCGGCACTGCGTTTTTATTTAGCCGTGCTCTATCTTGTATTTTATCATTTTTCGGGTTTATGCTAATAAACATCAATTCCTTACAGGCCATGGTATGTACTTCTCTGTTGAAGCCTTTAGTGTAGGATGTTACATTGCCGTCTTTCTTTTTGTTGTACCTTATTTCTAACTGGCTTCCGTATTCAGTTGTCCGTGTGAAGATTCCTATGCCTGTATCTGTTCCTTCTGTCTTTATAGGTTGTGTGAGGAAGAAGAATGTTGATACATCAATAGGAGAAGCACTTTCGTCTTCGTACCAGAGTATTTGGTCGCATGTGACAGTTACGTCTTTGCTTGTCACAGTGTTTAGCTGATCTCTTTCAATGAAGACTTGATTTCCAGAGTCGTCAACGACAGGATTGTTGTCATCGTCAAGTTCAGGTTCATATACGGTAGTCCAGAATGTGAATTCTTCCACATTACCGTTTTTATCGGTAATGTCACCTCTGCTCACTTCATACAGCACAATAGGTAAGTCCATATATCCCGTTGTCATAGGGTATATGTACCGTAATCCATTTACTGTGAAGAAGCTGTTTTTCTGAATGATTATTGGATTCACCATTTCAACGTACTTCCGCATGTTTATAGTGAACTCTGTTCCACCGTAAGAGAACTTTAGCCCGTTTGGGTCTTTATCCACATCTCCGATGCTTACCGTTACTTGCGAACGTCCTGATGGTATTCCAGCCGGTTTCTTGTATGGGTACTTAGACGTGTCAAATATGAAGACAAACCAATTTGTAAGAAGTTCTGCTTGTTCTGCATTTAGTGTTATGACATTTCCTTTCATTTCAGGATGTTTCTCAAGGTATTCTTCACTCACCAGATTTTGTGCATTGAATACAGAGACTTCTTTAAGTTCGGTTTCTTGGGTAGTCTTTACGGAGTTCTTTTTCTTTTCAGCCTGTATTTCACGTATGTCAATAACGAATGCCGGGCACACTTGGAATATTATACCTGTCTGGCTGTCAATTCTGATATATCCTGAGTTAGTGTGCTTATAGCAATACACATCATTTCCATACATGTCTGTGAGTGACCTTGGTATGTATGACCCGTTTGTTTGTTGATCGTATAACACGCCACCTGTAATGAGGACATGCAGAGACGCAAGCATTTCATTTATGTATGCACAGAAGCCACATCTTACGTAGGCAATCAGAGGACCCATAATTGCTAGGTCAAGGTCGGTGTATCCGTCAGTTGGGTAGGTAGGAAAGAAATCATTGTAGATGTCTATCTCCGGCAGTATCATGTTGTACTTGTCTATGTACGTATATTTTATGCTGTCTGGTTGTATTCCGATAAGGGAACAGATGTAGTTTAGGATACCATCATCTACGAAACGTGCGTACTTCGTGTAATCTTCGATACCTTGTAGTGTTGCTCCGTGGATTCGTCCTAAAATTTCATCTCTGTCAGAACTTTGTATTACCAGTGTTTTAGGTAGTTTTTCAAGTGTCTTGGAAATGAGTTCCGATGGCTTTGATGTTGGATTGTTCAGTGCCTCAGCATAAGACATTATTGGGATCAGTTTTTCCTGAATCAATGCCGCATATTTTTCCTGTATTATATTATATGCTTTCTCAGTGAGTATGGTCACAGGTGATGACATTTTCAAATATGGTGAATCTTTTATGTCGTAGAAGCTGACACGTCTACCTCGTATTCCATCCCATAGTTCTATACCGCTTGATGGGTTATCGCGTTCCACACATCCTTCGTATACCGATTTTAGAAATTCGCTTAGGAGTGAATTTACGTTTGTCATCTCAGATGTCGATGGTGTTATACGTTCTTCAATCGTTTCGTACACGTCATCCATCTGTTTGAATTGTTCTACAATCATTTCAGGAAGTGCTTTTACGACATCACCGGCATCAGTGTTCATAAACCATTGTGTCTTGCTTGTCAGTTGGTAAGCGGTTTGTCCTATAAAGCTCTGCATTATTTTTTCTTTCAGTGGCTCAAATGCTTTCATCAGTAATTCGATGATTTTGTCTTTTCCATAATCGAATGATTTTTTTAGTGCATCTTTTACGGCTTTTACTACGAAACCGACAACCTTCTCACATACCTTTTCCAGAACTTTTTTCACGACTATTGACGCCATGAAGCGTGCTGGCATTGGAAGTCTTGCGATGATTGGTGAAATTGACTGTGACACTATCTTTTCCAGTTTTTTCTTTACCTTTTTTAGTGGCGGCTTTATCTTTTTGTCTACTACGTTGCGTATTTTGTCACGTATTTTACCTAAGACTTCGTTATAGAGTGCTGTTACCTTGTTTACTATAGGCGATGCAACGCTCATAATGATTTCTTTTAGTTGGCTCTGTGCAGCACTTATTGCTGATGTAGCAAGGTTTTTTAAATGATCTTCTGCTGTCTTTTGAAGAGCAGTTATTTTCTGAACGATTTGTTCTTCTGCATCTGTCAATGCTTCGTGGAGTACATCTCGTTTGTTTATCAGCTCATCGAACCCATAGGCTTCTTTTAGTTTTGGAAGAAGTCCAGATACGAGCTTCACACCCTCAGAAAGAAGAGTTTTAACATTGCTTCCTGGTATCGCAAGGGATCCTAGGAGTGAATCCTTTACTTTATCGATTATGTCTGATGCGTCCAGTGATGGGATTAATGAGTCACTGCTTCCTGGTTCAAGTGGATTCGTCATGCTTGACAGTGCATTCGAGAACGCTTCTTCGACGATTTGCCCGACATCTACTGATGTTGCCGGCGCAGGTATTCCAGTTTCAGATAAGGACACGAACATGGGCGGAACATTGATAATACCTATTGCATTCAAGGCTGTGGATACTGTTGTAATCCACGTCATTGTCAGTGGATCGAACATATAGTTTGAGATGCTGATGCTTCCGTTCCCTGCGAATGATCCTTTGTAGTAAATCGTTTGTGGATTTTCCCATAGGTTGGCTGCCATGACGAGTCCACGTGGAAGCATGGCTCGTCTGTAACCATAGCTTTCCAGTTCGTGTTCCATGTCTTTGCCATTATATTCGCTTGACTTTGGCTGTTTTACGTCGCCATCGATTGCATTGATGTCTACGTACACGAGTCCGTTTTCTTTCCATGACGAAGGCATGTAAACTATGCGCCCTATGTAAACAGATAATGGACTGGATAAAATTGCATCCTCGAACGATAATGGTTTTTGTGTGGTTTCTGGCATTTTCACTTCCTCTCTGGATACTTACCTAAGCATCTTAATTTCGATACGTTTGGTTTGATGTGCAGCTTCACACGAAACTTTAAATGACTTTTAGTTACTAATTGTCTTCGCGGTTAATCACGCTATCCCAATCAATCGTGCTTCCGTAGAGAGCATCCATTTCGTCTTCTGATGTGTGCTTATACATGAGTGGCATATTCAAAATATCCTGTTCATCATATCCGGATACAAATCCTTCTGCAGGAGTCGTAGCTCCATTACTTTGACTTGTTCTGTTGTCACGGTAGGTAATCGTCTCTGTCGGGTTGTGCATTGACAAAGACAGAATGTCCTGAGGATTGTACTCTGTTACTCCACATTCGTATGCGTTATAGAGTGAACCGACAACGGCATCCATCCTGTCTTTCATACCTCCTGTCTGTGTCGTTCCAGGATGGTCAACTTTGTGTTTTGAACGATTCCATTCAAGATTGAACAGTTCAGGCTGGATTGCTTCTGCAAAGTCCGTAGGAAATTTGACTATCTGGCGGTACATGCAGTCCACAAAGAACAGGTACGCCTTGTCCGTTCTGTCAACTGATTGGTATCTGCATGGTATTCCGTTCTCTTCAAAGAATTGTAAGCTCGCCGAGCTTTGAAATTGGTCCATCGAAACCATGCCTAGGTGTAGTTTGCGTGAAAGATAGAGGATAAATTCATTGACACGTGCAATGCTTATTCGTCTTGGTAGTGGCGGCGGTACAAGTCGTAGAGAGAAGTCATAGACGAATACTGGTGTACGCACACCGTCTGCTATGGTTTCCCCTGCTTTGTAACAGCACGAAATACCTGTGGCATCGTTCGTAAGGCCTAAGTCGATGTGGATGTAGCGTGGTTTTTGTGGGTCGAGGAAAGGTCTGTCCAGATAGTATTGAATGCAGTTCGTAGGTGAGTTGTTGTTCGTTTCAACTGTGAACTCGTTTCTTGAGAAAATTTTCGGTAACGAACTGTCGATACATTGGCTGAACACGTGTTTGTCCTGGAACAGTTTGCCTTGTGCATAAACCGATATACCTGATATATCTCTTAAAGCTAGGTAGATATCCCGTTCATACTCCTCTTTACGATCAATAGGAACTGCATCAACCAGTCTACGAATCTCTTGTGGCAGTTCGGTTACAATTTCTTCCATTGGCTTTCCGTGACTTACAGGAATGTTAAGCTGGCTTTCGATTTTTTCAGGGCTGTCCATAATAAACGGGTCATACTTCTCGCTTCCACTGAACACATAGAAACGCTCTTTCTTATGCGCCCAAGGTTTCACGTCCCATGTCCTCACATTCACAGCTTTAGCACGAGGGTTCGTCTGTGCCTCCTTAAATAGATGCTCCGTATAAGAGTTGCTTGTTGTGGCTGATGATATGACGATATTCATTCCATAGTTGACTCCGTTGAACGAGAAACGTGAAGCCTGTCGTGACAATACTGAGTGATGCATCTTCTGGATTTCTGTAAGTGAGCCTGCATCACCTGTGGCATCACCCTTAAAGTTAGCCTCGTCGATGATACTGGATATTACATTGTTCCCAATCATATCTCCTTCACCAGTCCCGAAAATTACGGACACGTTGTTAGGGAAGCGCAGCTCTGAGTTAATGTGCTCATCTCTTGGGAACTTTTCCTTGAAGTATGGTATGGTGTCGATAATTTCACGAAGCTGTGTTCCAAGGCGTACTGCCATAAACTTTGACACAGCACAAAAATAGAGGAACACGATTGGTGATGTTGGCATGAGACCATAGCGACCCTGTATGTTGTTGTAAACACTCTGCTCGTAAAGTTTTCTGATGAAACAATACAGACCGAAGCTCGTTTTTCCACCGCCGATACCTCCAGAAATAACCACCATGTCATATTTATTCTCATACTCAAACAGATCACATAGCAATTCCTGGTAGTACGGATATATACCAGTAGGAATCCCGTCATTCCATGTAAACACGCCACCTTTTCCTACATAGTAAGGGTCTTGTACCCATTCTCGTATAGGCACTAATGGTTCCCGCAATTCTGGTTTTTTCGTTTTAAGCTGTTCAAGTACATTTTTGATTGCTCTCATATTTGCCATAAACTGTCCCTTTACATTGTGGTCACTTTCATCTATGTTGATAGCCACATAGATACCTGGTGTGGCTATCTTTTACATGGAGTATTTTATGGAAACTAAATGGGCACGTAAAGGAACTTCTTATCCGAAGTGGTTTGTTGACCGTCTTGTTGATGATCAGGACAAGAAATTGGCTGAGAGTAATCGTTTGTCGTCCAAACACAAAGTTAAAATCCGTTGTCAGTACTGCGACAACGTTCTTGAGCGCAATGTTTACAATGTCGTCTCAAAGAAAACCGGAGAACCTGTCCGTCCTTGCCTGTGCAAGGAGTGTTACGCAAAATGGGAAACTGAACATTTGAAAGTCATGCATAAAAATGTCAGCGATAGGCTGAAATCTGATCGTGTTTCCGATATTCCTGACGCTGTTTTGACATCTCTTACAGAGGGGTCTCGGAGAGCTTTACTGGATGGCACCCTTTTAAGACACCACGAGGCAGATTTTGTATGTGAGTTCTGTGGTGAGGTGTATTCCTGTGTTTTTAACTTGAGATGGAAGTCTGATTACTCCGTGCAGTACAGGAATTTGTGTCCTAGATGTTTGTCCGCAGATGTCTCTGACAGGGCAAGACAGAACTTTGCACGCAACCGGAAGGCTTATTCTGAAGAATTTATCGCATCTCTCTATTATGAGGCTGATCGCGAACGAGCAAGAAAGCGTGAATTGTCAACCAATGACCGTGCCGTCTTCATTTGCTCAGTCTGTGGGAATCCTGTCGAACGTCAGGTTTCAACGGTGTACCACATGGAAAACCATGAGTTCAGGAGTGGAGGTATCTACTGCCCTGACTGTGTTCCTAAAGTTGTCTCGCCAATGGAGGATTCCATTTTCAGCTTTATCGGTAAGTTATGTTCTGGAACCCATGTACTTCGCAATGACAGATCTGTTATTTCTTTAAAGAGTACTGTATATGAGACGACATACAAACTGGAACTTGACATTTACTGCCCAGAGAAAAAGACTGCTGTTGAAGTCAACGGAACTTACTGGCACGCTTCAGAAGGAAACCTACGCTCTCCTGTTTCCGACACGCATCACTACAAGAAGTTCTCTTTGTGTGCAGAGCAGGGTATACGTCTGATTTCCTTGTATGACGTGGATTGGTGGTTCAATGAGGAACGTACCAAAAACATGCTCATGGATGTGTTTTCAGATTCTTTGTACCACTTTGGTGTTTCTGAACTGACTCTTGAGAAATTGAGTACAGATGAGGGGCACACGTTTGTTGAGAAGAATTACATGACCGGAGACTTACAGCAGGAAGGTCATGGTTCTGTGTATTACGGTCTTAGGCAGCGTGGAGGCGTTCTTCTCAGCGTCATGTCATTTATTCCTGACAAAGATACTGAGCATTGGATTCTTTCCCGTTTCGCCACGCTTCCAAGACATCGTATTGATGGTGGTGCGTCTGCACTGTTTTCCGCATTCTGTTCTGAATACTCTCCGAAACATGTGATTTCACACACAGATAATGATTTTGAATCAGAGGAGTGTCTTAAAGAGCTTGGATTCATTCGTGATGGCGAGACTATAAAGAATTATTATTGGTACAAGCCGACCGTTAGGCGGTACTTTCCTATGGGACATGTTCCAATGGATACTCTGTTGAAAGACAATCCTGAAATTGTCGAAAGATATGATCCGTCGAATGGACAGTCTCTTGAGTCTTTTCTTTTAAGTTCCTTGGGGTATTATAGGGTGTTTCGGTGCGGTCTGACCCGATGGTTTTTGTTCCTGTGAATTAAATATGGAGAACTGTGATGAATCGTCTAACATCCAATGAAATAGAAGTAACTGAACAAAAAAAGAAGTATGTAACGCGTGTGACTTTGCGTAAAGATGGGTGGACAGATACGTTGATTAAGCGTTTTCTCGTTCCTGCAAAGACGGTAGAGAATCCTCATTACAGATGTGCCGCACCGATGGCTCTTTATGATGTTGAAGATGTTGAAAGAGCGTCAAACACCTGTGAATTTAAAGAGGCTTTCGAGAAAGCACAAAGACGGAGGGGATCTGCAAAAAAGGCAGTTGGTACAAAGGTTGCGAAGACAGTAGATGCCGTTATGGAACGAATTAACCGCATTCGACCGCCAAAAGAACTTTCTTACACAGAGTTGAGGCATCTGGCAATTAAGTCTTATAACAAGTTTCATGGTCATTGTGCTGCCATGTTTGACGACTTCGAGTGGGAACCTGTGGATGAAAACTCAAAGCTGAATGCCGAGTTTGAAAAGAGGATTATGTGTAATTACGTCAGGCATAACCTCATGCCGTCCTATGATGACATTTGTGATGATTCACGTGGTCGTGTTGGTAAAGATTTGTACTACGAACTTTATAAGACGGCTGTACTTGATGCTATTTATAAAGTTTATGATTACCTTCGTCCGTAAAAATCTTTCATTGTTTGTTTGGTTTGTTGTCAGTACCAAATAGGAAACTTGTTCAGAAGTTGGGCTTAATTTGCTCTCTACGCGATTTTTTGTTTCAGAGGTGTACTTACTAGGGTGATACAGTAACTTTTTCGTACAAGTCAAATTTCGCTTCTCTAGTGATGATGTTTACGAAGCAACACCACCTGCATATTGAAGCGATACCGTCATCATGTCTTTATCAACAAGCATGTAAAACTTGAAGTAGATGGAGCGAGACTTTACGTCAACCGTGTATTCGCTCGTTTGCAAAATCATGCCGTCTATGGCGTTAATGCAGTTACGTATTTCAGCATGGATTTCTCGAAGTGTGACCTGATTTAACGGTGCATATTTGAATTTGTGCAGGTTGCTTCCGAAATTCGGGTAGTAGGGTCTTGTACCTTTTGGTGTGTTCAATATATACGCAAGGTATTCACGGACGGCATCAGAACCTGTATCCCATACAAAGTTTCTGTTGTTGTATTTTTCAGAGAATGTACGCAGCATAAGATTTCTACTCTGTCAGTGACCGGTGAAGCTCCAATAGCTTCCAGAAGACATCTTGTTTTGATTGTACGTATTTGAGAACTGCTTTCTTTACTCTGTGACCATACGTTGTTTGTGCTTGTCTGACGAGCTTCCCGTATCCACCTGAATTTCCCATAACGTCTCCGTCCATAACACGTCCTAGAAATGTCATTATTGATGACTCTACTTTCCATGCTTCCATGGAGTCCATCACCTCAAACAGTGTTTTTGTGAATTCTTCTGTGTCACGGTCTCCGATTCTTACGAATAGTGGGTAAACACTAACGTCTTTCATCTGTTTCTTTGTAGGCAGCCCTTTTTTGAGCAAAAGACTTTTCAGCATTAGATTAAGAAATTCAGGCATCCGTTCTGAGAACTCTTTTTGGAAGTATCCGATTCTGCTTCGTTTCTTTTCATTTTCTTTTGGGTAGAACCACGTGATGTAATCTCTTATTTTGAAGAATTTAACGACTTTCTCTTCACCCATATGACTTTTCAGAACGAAGTTTTCTTTGTCTTCAATGTCGAACATTTCAGTGAGTACAATGTAATTTTTTATGAACTCAAGTCTTTCAATCACTGTCTCTGTAACGATTCCTGTGTAGATGATTCCGCTGAAAGATGGGCGGTACTTTTTTATGTCATCTGTCAGGATAAAGTTTGGGTACAGCAAGTTGAAGAAATTCCATTGAGATTTCGGAGCAACCACGATTCTACGGACCAGGGAAGTTTCATCAAGAAGTCCGCGAGTTCTTGTTCTTGTGCTTGCTTTCTGAATCAGCTCTATACGTCTTTGTTGAGAGGTTACAGACCGTTCTTTCGACAATGTTTTAAGTTTGTCACTGAGAAGTCTTTGTTGGGTTATTCGTTTAAGTAATTCTGTGTCCTGCTTGTAAAGGCGTATTTTAAGACCCACGATGGTTCTCCTATTTATGTTCAAGAATGTACGCAATTCTGTCGGTCATCCCTGTCCCCATATCTGCACGATTGCATAACGTGTTGACCCTGCACAAGTTCCATGAATGTTTCAAAACTTCTGTCCTGTATGCGTCAGAGTTCTTCATCATACCGACAGTTTCTTCTGCCAATTCTTTTCGCACTTCTTGTGGGTCTGCACTGCCAAGTTTTAAAGCACGTGGATGTTTTTTAATGTAAGGAAATCTCGACAGGAACGTACTCATTCTGATGTCCTGCGAAGACAGGACAATGACTTTGTGGTGTGTATCCTCAAGGAATTTAAGCATCTTTGTTTGTACCTGTACTGCTGTGTCTGCGTTGTCGATAAACGATAAGTTGAATATGACTGGGTAACGCAGTTCAAAATCAATGTCATCATATCTGCTGATGATGTTTTGTAGCTCATTTAGGGTTGTTTCACAGTAAGTTTGGTCTTTTGTGTCTTCATAGGTTTCATCATCATTTTCGTTATCTGTTTCCACACGAAGTCCTATGTTGTTCACTTTGTTTATGAGTTCCGGGTGTTTCTCTCTTAGTACAGTGAGAAATCCTCTTACGGCGTCTCCGAGATACAGTCTTGGGTAAGGTATTTGTGTTTTGATGTCGTTCATTTACACACGTCCTCCAATAAGACTGAGATGTCTTTCTCTTTTGTTGTACGTTCGGTATCATATGGGTTGTCACGAATGATGCTTAGCAGTTTCAACACACTTTCGAGTACGTAATTTTCAACGCAGTCTCCGATACCAAATTCTTTTTCATAGAGGCATAGCTCATATTCTGTGTTCTTGTCATGACCCACAAGGACAATACGTAATGTCAGGCGGCTATTTCTCCATGTGTCCATAGCATGTTCAATCAGTATGTACACAGGTATATCGCATTTCCTACCGAACATGCCACAAAACAGCTCGAACCTTCTGTTTCGTGACGAGTACACAGAGGTCACGTACCAGAAGTTTTGTTCGAGCCATTTGTCGATCTCGTATGCGAGGTATCGTATATTTTTGACAACCATGATGCCTGTGCCTATTGGCTTAGATTTGAAGAGGTGACAAACGGTAAATTGTTGTGTATCCATTGGTCTGTTTGTCAGATCGGAATGTCATAGGTTCGTACATTCCTTTCTCTGGGAATTCCAGAGAAATTTTTGACGTGAGTGCTTTGATGATTTTGGTCAGGTATTTTTCATCAAAGGCGTCTGCTTTTGATTCTGTATCCTCCTTATTCAGGAGTTCTGTATTCGATGTTTCTATGGATTCTTCAATCGTCTTTGATTGTCCGCCTCTCACTTTCAGACTGTTTCCAATGCTGAAATGAACGGGCTTTATTGTGTTTGAGCCTTTTGTGTAGGTTTCTTTTACGCATTTCAGGAAAGACAGGAATTTCGCTTTGCTTTTACTGTCTAGGGTGAGTTTGTTGGTTTGTGTCTTATCCCATTCTGTAAAGCACTTTGCGTAGTTCGTTTTCATAGCGTCTTCGTAAAATTTGCCAAACTCGAACCATCCATCACCTACTGTGTACAGGCAGTTGATTGACGATACGTTCTCTCTTGTGAAGTTTATCATGGATGCTTCATGTGACAATACGTGTTCAAGGCATCGTGCCGGTATGACGTACAGATCTCCGGAGAAGAGGTCTTTTCCTGATTCGTGTTCTTTTTTCTGTGAAGTCACGCATACGTGATTGTTTGTCCACAGGAGGAACCCTGTTGATGGGCAGTAAATGATTTCTGCTTCTGAGGCTGAGTCTGCTCTGGATGCTTTTGGGGCTAGTTTCATCGTATCGATGATACGTTGTTTCACACTGTTATTGAACATAAGGGATCTTGCTACGGTTTTATTCTCACCGTACATGATGTCATAGGCTTCTGATATTTCGTATGTGTCGTTTATTAACACAATCGGTGTTTTTCTCAGCACTTCACCGGACTCTTTTTCCATTGTCATGTAAGTGTTTTGTGCTTTGTGTCTTATGGATACACTGAAAGCATCTTTTGTGTCTGAAAAAAACGACATAAAGTCTTCTGCTTTAATGCTAAAACATAGGTCTTTGTCTAATTTTTGGGCTTCGTTTTTTCTGAGGTATCTGTAGATGGTTTTTGTTTCGAGACCGTACTTGACGGGTTTTCCCTCAATAATTGCATCGTTTATGAAGTAGATGGTTGTCTTCTTTTCTTCAGCAAAGGATATTTGTTCGGCAACATGCATCATGTCTGTTGTCTTAAACGTCATCAATGTTTTTTCGTTGTTCTTCATGTCAATTACCTTTATGTTTTAGATGTCTCTCAAGTCCTCTTAGTGTTGTTAGCCATCCGTTGCTTACGGTGTCTTTATCATAAGTTCACTTCGTCTTCCCGTTACAGCACCACATATACCTGACAATCTAAAATAGAGTGTTTAACATGGTCATGCTGACTTTTGCCATTGGTGGGTTGCGATGATACGATTTGAAAAGCATTACAGGTATGAAAGTGACGATTCCGTGTATGATGGTGTTACAGACACGGATGCGTCTTCATGGTTTACTACGGAGTTTTTGAAGCGTAGGTTTTCAGAGTATAATACTCGGTTTTTCGGCGGTAAGATTCCTGACGTTCCAGTTAAAATCGGTCGCGTGGCCAAGAGTGTCTTGGGAAAGTGCGTCACTCGGACAAGTGGAGCAACAGCAGAAGACGCAAGAGAATTTGTTCTGAAACAGCTGATGGACAAGAAAATTATGGATGATGTGAACTCCATTAAGGGTGCTTTGGAGCAGTATTACAGTGAACATCCACAAAGCGTTCATGTAGAGGAAATCCATATAACTGATGGTAAATGGACAAACCGTTTTTTCCTGGAAGGGACTCTATTGCATGAGATGTGTCATGCCTATCAGATTGAGGTGCTTTGTAAGAGTGACCTTATCTTGTATTCAAAGGACTGCAAGCTAGGTAAGGGAAGTGCTGGTCACGGTCCTAAATTTTTCGAAGCCGCTGACTTGGTAAACAGCAGTCGTGATAATGTAGAAGGTTTTAAGATAACGCAGTACGGATCGTCAGAAGAGATGTCTAGAAAAGCATATAAGAAAGCGGATGGTTATCTTTATGTAAGGTGTCTTGCCAATCAGGCGATTGAAGTGTCTTTCGTCAGTTCAAAGTCCGCAAATCAAGCTGTTGTTGACATGTCAGGTGCGTCATACATGTTCGGTTTCAGAGATGGAGATGTTAAGGCTAAGTTCAAAGTGACCCGTCGTTCACAGTTCAAACTCACTAACAGATATGTTCGTGATATGGAGGACGCTATTGTGAATGGTGATTTATTTTTGTACGCCGTGAATGAGTATTGGGGATGGGACCGTTTCGTTCTTACTGAGAATGACCGTACAGACATGAGTCAGTTCATAGGTTATAACTATGTTGTTGATTGTTCGTTATTCGGTGTCACAGCGAATTATGGTGACTTGGATGACCTTTTAAACGGTGTTGTTTCTTCCGGTGCACAGAGCTTATTCAGACGTATCAGCCACATTATTGAACGAAACGGTATTTCTGAACAGTACGTTCGTATTTATCCTGAATCCTTTGAGTCCATGTTTGCTATAACCGATATGGATAGTGTTTCATATTATGGACGATGTCTGAATCAGCCCGAAGAGGGGCGTGTTTCATTCTCAGCTCTTAAGCATCCGTTTGAAGAGAAGTATCGTCGTAAGTTGTGTGAATCCTCGGCTTCAAGTTTATCAGATAAAGTGGATGATGCCTTATTTTCTCTCTTCGATTTCGAAAACAGCGATGTGTCAGTAGATAAGAATGGTGACATTGTTATGGAAATCGAACATCACGTTCTTTAAGTGTGGGCTCTTATTATGGCAAGCAGATTAAAGGGTAGAGATTACACAACTTTGCGCCGCGAACTTATTGAGATGGTTCGTCAGCGTGTGCCTGTTGATTGGAATCCTAATAACATAGCAGATCCGTTGATAGCCGTCATCGAAGCCATTGCTTTGGCTGGTGATCATCTGCATTACTACATAGATTCGTGGCGTCGTGAATGCGATATGGCAACGGCAACACTTCAGTCTAGTATTTATTCGTATGCACTTCGTGAGGGATACAGTATGGTTCTACCTCGTGGTAGTCGTGTACGTGCTTTTATACAGCCTACTCCTGAGCGTGACGAACGTGGCGATATAGTTGATGGTCAGGAGCATGTTCCTGTTCCTGTTGACCTTCCAAGGTTTACCCGGTTCACCGCACCTGGTATTTCAAAGCCTTTGTTTGCAGTTAAAGATTTTACAAAGGTCGTTTCTTATTACGGCAATACGGTTGTTTCAGAGCAGTGTATTGATTTAGTGTGCGGCGAGCTAAGTTCCGTAACATTCCGTTATTCGGATATTGATGCGTATTCACGCATTGAGCTGCCTGATCCTTACATTGACGGAGAGCTTGTTGAACTAACAAGTACAACACCTACTGGCGGTACGGTAGTCTGGGAGTGTGTCTCTGATGTTGTTACAAAGGGATTGCAGGGAAATGTTTATTCTTTAGTTCCGACTTTTGTTTCAGGGGCAACGAGACTTTACATTGAGTTTCCTTTGAATTACAGGAATCTTATTACGTCTTCACGTGTCCTGTTTACGTTCCGTTTTGTCTCTGTGTCTAACATTACTCATCCACTTCCGATTACATTGACAACATCGGTGATTTCTTCGGATCTGGTTGAGATTTCAGGTCTTGATGAGCTAGGCGGTTATTATGGATATGAAACTGCTGATGCAGTACGAAGAAATTACCCGTTGTACACACGTGATTTCACAGCGTTGCTTACTAAGAAGGATTATCGACTGTACTTATCCTATCGTTATGGTGGTCGTATTCTTGTGTACGACAAGCAGGACGAATACGACAGTCAGGATTATGATCATGGCGTGTTTGGTTTGTTTGAACGAAGTATGTACGTGATTAGCGAGCTTCCTTACAAATCTAGGGAACTTGCTAAACATGATTTGGCTTCTCGATCTTCTCGCTCAGACATGATATGGATGGTTCCTTTCGGGTATTATTCTTATGGTATCCTTGTTGTGGTTAATGTGGATTTGGCAAAGGTTTCTGAGGATGAAATTTCAACCCTTACGGAGCGTGCCTTATTGAATCTGTACAATGGAACTGATGAAATCAAGGGTCCAACACAGTCGGTTATTTTATCGACAGTTCATGGTGTGAGTGGATATATCGAGAATGTCCAGGCTATGCTGTTTAAGTATCATGGTTCTCAATTTCAGGGTATAATGTCGATGAATAAACCTTCTGCAAAGAATCAGGAACTGCAGAAGACGTTAAACGGGTTTACAAGCGATTATGCATACAAAGTCAAGAACTGTATGCCTAAGCATGTTAGCGGATTTTCTGACTATAACGATGCGGTTCTCCATTGGACACTTGGTTATGATTCAGAAGAGATAGACACATATGAGGAAGGAACTCAGGAGTATGAAGACACTCATTTCTTGATTCCTTTCTGTCAGAAGGTGACTGTGTGGGTATATTCCATTTAGAATCGGTGGCTTATTTATGAGAGCAATGACGGAATACCTGGCAGAGCATCTGCCTATCATAGAGTTTCTACTTGAAGAGTTTAGACTGTCCATAAAAGACCATGCTCGTGAACTGACTGATTCATTGCAGCTTTATGGTATGGATGCAGATACTGTCCGTTCAAAATTGGACATGCTCGGCATGGATGTTGGTGAACTCGAAGAGACATGGGTTCCGTCCCCTCAGTTCTACAAGTTATACAGAAGGATTATCAGGAATCGTTCTACGAGCGGTTCTGTTCAGACTCTTGTTCGTACAGGTGGACAGCTTGAGGCCAGTTACCGTACAATGGAGGAGATGAACTCTTACAAGAATCTCAATGTGTACAGGGACTATCAGAACCCAACGGTCTTTGGTAAAGACGGATACTTTTATACCGTTTATGACCCGAAGTATCCGGTATCCTCTAACGCTCTTATCCGTAACGCTTTGCCAGCAGGATATTCTCTGTTCTTTGTCACGCAGTTTTACGGTCACGAAGACTCTGATCTTCTCCAGTACGATACGATAATTACAAATGATCCGCTTTGTAAAGACCCGTATACAAAACATCTGGACAATGACCGTGTGTACATTTCAGATTTTCCTGATGATGCTGTGAATGAGTGTGACCTTGTATTCGATTACGTTCTTCACGAAGCTATTAGGTTGTCAAACGTAAAGGGAATCATGCCACAACATGACATGGGATGGTCTTTTGGGGGTCTATCTGTTCGCTCGAAAACTTTTGGAGATTTGTTCCGTGAGCGTGATGTACGTACACAACCGAAGAACAAAACATGGGTTGAGACTCTTAACCATTCAGGTATAGGGCTTATCAATGAAGGGCAGCATTACGTTCATGCAGGACTTGTAACCGGTGTTCAGCGTGTTCGTGAGGATGGACTTGTGATTACCGACTCTATGCAGTATCACAAGGAGATGATTGTTTCTGAACGTCAGGAGTTCGACATTCTCCATGAAGCTGTTAAGATACCAGTTCACGATGACATATCACGAATCCATGTTGACATTACGGTTCCCGTTTCTCCTACGGATGTTGTTGATGTTGGTACGTTTGAAGATGTGCCTACTGGTGTTATTCCTTTTTCTGTGCGTTCGACGGCAGCTTGCGTTATTGAGTCTGATGGCGATGTTGTTTCTTGTGATTTGGTTGCAGACATTGGTACAATTGCGTTGTCAATCTTTGAAATTCCTGAGATATAAGCATGAGTTCTAAGGAAAAACAAGTCACTGTCGGTGCCGTTTACAGCATGTTTTCTTATGCAAGTTTGCATGTGTGTTTGTTTCACATCATCAAGCTGTTTGAGTGTCTTTCCGTATTAGACTTCTACGGTTTATGTGACTGTCTTGAACGTTATGAGAATTATCGCTCGGATGATTCTGTTGTTATGGCAGACATTTATACCGAGGAGCTTATTCAGAAACTTTTTTCAGACTCAAGATGTCTGATGAAACCTGATGTGTTTGTATCTAACGGAATGATAACGATTTACACACATGGTGTTGGTTGGTACGTTTTCCATGATATGGAAACTTTGAAGAATGTCAGTGAATGGGCACTTCACAAGTATGTGCAGTACGACACTTTGTTTAAAACTTTCGGCCTTGATATCGACACCTACGAAGAGTTTCGGAAGTGTGTGTCGAACAAGAAGGCGGTAAATTCACGTCGTAACAAGATACCTCGTTCAGCCAAGAGAATTTGTAATGCTTAAGATTATTATTGAGAGTTTTGAGTTTCTTTCCGACAGTTGCAGTCGTCTCGAAGTGTTTCATTTTACGGATGGCTCTAAGAAAATCTTCTGTGTGTTTGAGTTAAATGCACTTACGTTGTCGTTTTTTAACACAGCAGACATGATGAAGATTTACCATATTCAGATTTCGTCAGAGTATGGTGTTGTTGATGATGGTTCGTTTGTCTGTACTGAGATTTCTTGTGCTTCTGACAAGGGTATGTCAATCTGTTTCGTTCCTTATGGTGTATGCCGACAGACAAAGAGGGTATTTCATGACTGATTCGATCTTTACTTTGTTTCGTAAGTCTGTGTTAGCAGGATTGTTCATATCGCTTGGGTGTATTGTCAATTTGAGGGTTGGCGGTGTTCTCGGAGCATTCTTGTTTTCGTTTGGGTTGTTGTCTGTTGTTCTGTACGGGGTTCCGTTGTACACAGGAAAGTCAGGGTTCTGTTCTACTATTGATGACCTTAAGAGACTTTGTGTTGTTCTGTTAGGCAATATTGTTGGTGCGTTCATTCTTGCGGTTTGTGTTCATTTTTGCTTTCCAGAGGTATCAACGGCTGCTGAGAAGATTGTGTCTTCTCGTTTGTCATCCGGAGTTCCACGTGCCGTACTTGCTTCAGTTCTTTGTGGCTTTGTTATGACTACAGTTGTCCGTTTTGCACTGCGAACAACTTCTTATCAGAATAATCAAAAGTATGATGGCAACTTAATGGTTTTGCTTCTCGGCATTCCATTATTTATATTGTCCGGATATTGGCACAGCATTGCAGATGCTTTTTACTATTCTGCGTGTTTGACGTTCAGTATCAAATTGTTTGTTGTCTATCTTCTTACGGTGGTCGGAAATTTCATCGGGTGTAACTTGTATAACATTGTATCTGGTGGAACTTTTTTCGTTCGTGGTAACTAATGTTGTATCATGGAGAGTTTTCATGCTAAAAAAACGAAAGTCTAAAAAATCCTTAAAACGTGAGGGTTTGTTGGATACATTTATTGATCACGGACATGAAATTTTACTTGCGACATCCTTATTGGATTCTGTGATAAACAAGACTATTTCAACAAAGAGACAGCTTGTCCGTGCCGAAGAGTCTGGTGAGAGTGAAGCTGCTTCAGCTGCATTACAGCAGTACATTGACGAAATACATGAAATATCCGCTCGTATGGAGGATCTCGAAATGATAGACCCCACTTGGGAGCGGAAACGATATTTGTAATTTTCTCCCTTTGTTGTGTTTGCATGGTGTTCGTACTTATACTGTGTAAAACTCGACATTACAAACCTCGCTCACTGTTACACCGCTCTGAGATTTATAGTGCCGTCTTCAGACGTATAAGCACTAAACACATGTATGACATAACGGCTTTCCTTTTGGAGGTGTGCTTATGTTTGATCGTGTTGTTCTGTGCTCGGAAGGTTCTGAGATCTATACAGGTCTAAGAAACCATACCTTTCAACTTCAAGAATCGTCAGTCGTTGTAAAAATCTATCGCTACACTGCAACTCTTCCAGAGAATCTCGCTGACCTGACTTATGTGAGTAATGTTCAGCACATGCCTTCAGAAGAGGTAGTAACGTTGAATTCCAAGCATTCGATGCTTTCTGAGCTTCACGTTATCGCCTGGGGAGTTGATGAATATCCGACAAACTTTCAAGGTCATCATGTTGTAGTTATTGTCGGAGGCAAATGTCTTGCTTGTGCTTACGCAAGTGAAAATCTTGTCCCTGATGACAAGCTCCATATAACGTTCGACTTTGAAGAGACGAATGGTGTCTTGAATGCAAAGGCTGACTTTGATGGGAATATTACTCAAGGTATTCTTGATGAGATCCTTGCCACTGTTGCAAAGACTGGTTCTTACAATGATTTGAGCAATAAGCCAAGCATTCCTGATGCTGCAAATGACAGCACAGTGACCGTGTATGCAGGTGCAAGTATTTCAAACAACATCGCAACCGGTGGAACAGAGATGGGTTCATTTACGGTGAACCAGGCATCAAACAGCTTCATCAATTTGGGTGCTGCCGCAGCAAAAGCAGTTGACTCATCAATCGGTGTTGCCGAGTCTTCAAATCTACCTACGACGAATGCAGTTAAGGCGTATGTTCAGGACAAGACAATTTCTCTCAAGAAGCACAGCGGAGATGAAAATGCGTTTGATTTCTTCACAACGAATCAGTCAAGTAATAAGACAATAGTACTTGGGTATGGTGATGCCGCTGACAAAGGAGTCGATACATCCATTGGAGATTCTTCTTCAAGTAACCTTCCTACGACTGATGCAGTTAAGGGATATATTAGTAGCCAGAACTTTGCGGTCAAAGGCACAAACGATATCCCAACTGTAAACAATAATCAGATCACTATTAAGAAAAACAGTGCTGACACGTCGAATCCTTTCAGCTTTACTCTGAATCAGTCATCTGATTCTGAACTTAATCTCGGTCTAGGTGCGGCTGCGTTTAAATCAGTCGATTCCGCTATTACTGACGGATCCACTCAAGGTGATGTTCCATCGTCTGATGCAGTCAAGAGCTACATTAGTGGTAAGGGTTTCGCTACAGCTTCTTCTGTTAAGGACAGCACGGTTACAGTCCGACGTAACAGCTCGCACATAAATCCTCCAACTTTCACTTTGAATCAGGCGTCTGACGCTACGGTTGATCTTGGTCTAGGAGCAGCCGCAGAAAAGGGAGTCGATACATCCATTGGAGATTCTTCTTCGAGCAACCTTCCTACGTCAGATGCAGTCAAGTCTTATATTTCTGGACAAGGGTTTGCTCTTGCATCGAATGTTCCTGATAGCACATCGGATCTTACTAACGATTCTGGATTTATTACATCAAGCGACATCTCTGGTCTTGCTGATGACGACGATGTCCCTAAGTATGCATCGTACAATTCGACAAGCAAGACGATTTATTTCAAACATTCTTCCTCTGACACCGATTTAAACGCTTTGTTCTCTTTGGATGCCACAGCTTTCATCAAGGATGGAATGGTGTCGAATGTCGAGATAAGCAACAGCAATCTCGTCATTTCGTTTAATACAGATGCAGATAAGGAAGATATTTCAATTCCTTTGTCGGACATCTTCAATCCAAATAATTATTATACGTCTTCACAGACCGATACTGCGATAAGCAATGCAATCACGGCGTTGAATCTCGGTGGCGCGTCACAGAAAGGCGTTGACTCTTCTATCGGAACATCGTCATCGGATAACCTTCCTACGTCCGATGCAGTCAAGAGTTACGTCACAGGTCTTGGTTATGCAACCACAGGACAGCTTCCTACGGTCAATAACAGCACGATCACGATCAAGAAGAACAGTGCTGATACGTCAAGTCCTTTCAGTTTCACACTTAATCAGGCGTCAGGTGATGAGCTTAATTTAGGTTTGGGTGATGCTGCGTTCAAGGCAGTCAACACTTCCATTACGGATGGATCCACGCAAAGCGATGTTCCTACATCGGATGCGGTTAAGAGTTACGTCAGTGGGAAGAATTATATTACGTCTTCGTCCGTCGGTACGGCTAACTTGAAGATCTATAAAGGTGCGTCTGCTTCAGGTTCTGCCGACTTTACGTTCAGTGCAAACCAGTCGGGTTCTGACGTTGATGTTACATTAGGCATGGGAACAGCTGCCGCTAAAGATGCTGAAACAACCCTTACGTCTTCATCTGATGCAGCCGTTCCTACATCTAAGGCCGTTGCTACGTACATTAGTGGTTTGGGTTATGCCGCGTCTAGTTCTATCGGAAACGGTGAGCTCAAGATTAAAAAGCACACTTCAGATACATCGGCAATAAGCACCGGATTTACAGCAAATGCAAGTTCAGACCAGACGGTTGATCTTGCTTTAGGATCGGCTGCTGACAAGTCTGTTGATTCTTCAATCACAGTTTCCAATGCCGGAACTGCACAGGCAACTGCAGGTGACAATCTTCCAACGTCCGAAGCTGTCCGTGCGTTTGTCGAGGGAAAGGGATACGTAACGTCCGTTAGCAACGAGCAGATTGCCCTGTGCTATACGGATCCTTCCAAGGGACCAAACCAAACTTCTTATTTTGGAGGTTCTAATAATCCAAGTGTCTTTACGTTAAACGGTATTTCCCACATCATCAAGTTCGGTGAAGCCGCAAGCCGTGAGGTTGTCTACCTGTCCGGTTCAGACACCATCGACACTGTCACTGACCAGGATACATGTCTCATCACATTGGGACAGGCCAAGACGTTAGCTTCAAATGCAGCTGAAGTAAAAACAGTCGCTCCGTCTGATGCCCCGATGACGATCGGTACACAGACAGGTGATGGGATCGAGATTCCAGTTGGTGCCATGGTGTGGTTAGCACTTAATTTCAGCGGTAACGTTGGAATTATGGACTTCACTACGGTGTTTAGTAATGGCGTGGGCGGGACTCCTATTCTCTCCGGTAACGGTTCGAATGCAGAAGTTATTGCGTATATGGCACAGATCCGTGACAATGCTGGTGATTTCTATGCACTTGAAAACCAGAAACTTAAAGCAGGTCAGAAATTCCGCACTATGAACTGCATGGATTCTTCTGGTATGGCCGTTCCGGCTTACGGTTTTGCCTTGTGTGTAAGGCTTCCTGACGATAACGCAGGTTCAGGAACGTAACGTAGTCGTTTAGGATGATTCACTTATATGCCCATTGAACCTTACATTTCAAACACATTCAATGGGCACTTACTTTTATGAGAGGTGTTTATGTTTGACAGAACAGTATTGTGTTCAGAGGGATCACAGTTATTGGCTCAGATTAGGAGTCGTTCCCTTCAGCTTTCACAAGGTGCTCTTGAAGTTTACATGCTCGCTACTCCAGATATCGGTTCTGGCGACGCTAAGCCTTCCGTGAACTTTGCTTCCATGTCCCTTGAGAAGATCGGAGATAGCGTTACTATTTCCGCTCAGCCTTCTGGGTCTGGCGAGGCAATGGTGTGGAATTCAGACGGAGAGTCCTACAAAGCTATTAAAATGGATTCCATTGCTTCTTTCCTTTCAGAGCTTCATGTCGTTGCCCGTGGCAACAATGTCGAGGCTTCTGGTCATTTGTTTGTCGTTGCAATAACGAACAAGCCTATCCTGTGTGCGGTTTCCGACGAACGTGTATCGAACGGCGATTCTCTCTACATGACGTTCGATGTTGAGGAGACAAACGGCGTTCTCAAGGCCGTTGCCGATTTCGACGGAAACATTACACAGGGCATCTTGGAGCAGCGTTTGGGCAAGGCCGTTTTGACCTTACAGAAAAATGCTTCCTCTGATGCTGTTGTCTTCTCTCCAACAGATGACAACAAGACGTTCTCTCTCGGTCTCGGTTCCGCAGCCGATGCCAATACGTCTTCGTCTGTTGATATTAGCGACGAAGCACATCAGGGCATGTTGCCTACGAATGCAGCCGTTGCAAGTTATGTGAAGGACACCACGATCTCCATCTATGCAGGTTCTGTCTCTAATGACAATCTGCTTGGTGACTTCTCAACGAATCAGGCGTCTGCTGAGAACATCGTTCTCGGTTCCGTTGCTGCTAAGGGCGTAGTCACTGAGATTCCTTCTTCTGGTTCCAGTGATGATAATGTTCCTACGTCACAGGCAGTTGATGAGTTCGTCGGCAAGGCTCTTTTGAGGATTTCAAAGAGTGCCTCTAATGATACATCAACGAAGTCATTCTCCGCTAATGCTTCCTCCGATGTTACGATTGGACTAGGTCTTGGTACCGCTGCTGACGAGAACAAGTGTACTGACATCACTGCCATCTCTGGAAATGACAGTCAGGAAAACAATCTTGTCTCCCTTTCACAGGCGATTCAGATCGCTGACAATGCTGTTAGCAGTTCAAAGTCTATCTCCCCTGATGATGCGAATCCTCAGTCTGGTGATGTCTACGTCGGTAAGGGTGCCATGGTATGGCTCGCCATTAACTTCGTTGGTGAGGTAGGCATTTCTGATTTCAGTACTGTTGATGATCAGGTTCCTCCTACGTGGGGTGATGCTACGCAGAATAAACAGGCTGTGTCTTACATTGCCAAGCTCAACGATAACGCAGGTGACTTCTATGCAACCGGACGTAAGATCGCTGCCGGTCATTCGTTCCGCACTTTGAACGCAATGGATGTTTCCGGTATGGCTGATCCTTCTTACGGTTTCGCTCTGTGTTTGTGCACTGATGCTCCTGAACAGTCTTCACAGGCTGAGCCCGAGCCGTAATCATTACACGTAAATGATTACACAAGCACCTATGCATGAGTTTGGTTTGTGTGTAGGTGCTTTTACAAATTTTAAGCTACTTCATACCTTATTTTCTATCAATTACTTTGTGTTCCCAAACAGTTACAATGCATACCGTGATACACTTGCAGGTTCATGAACCGTGTGTTTCTTCGATATGCTTTCAAAGCATATAGGTGGTTGTTATGGCTTTTGACGTATGTGTTCTTACGAACGAGTGCTTGACTTATCTCCCATCTCTTAAGTCACGGACCTTCGAAATGAGTGAGGTTCGTTGTTTTCTTCTGTCTCAGAAACTCACAGCGGTTCAGATCCGTGAGACTGTTGCGTCAAGTTTTCTTTCGTCATTGCCTAGTGAATCAGTAAAAGAGCTTTCTTGTCTTCATTCTGTAAGCCAGGAAGTAAACATGGCTGTACATGGTGAAGAGGTTACTTCAGGCACACCGCATCAAGGGTATACTGTCTTAGTTTGTGTGTCGCTTACGGTGAACAGTTCATCGCATGATGTTTGTTTGTGCGGGTGTGTTTCTGATGAGGTAATCATCGCTGATGAGAGGCTTAAGTTTACGATCAACATTGAGGAGACGAAGGACGTTTTCACTGTACGTGCTGATTTCGACGGTTCCGTTGTTCAGGGGTTGTTGCACGATAATTATTACACGAAAGATGAGGTTGATATGCTTGTCGGTGACATAGACAGTCCTGACTTGTCTGGATATGTGACTGTAGGTACGAATCAGACAATCTCTTCTCTAAAGACATTTACCTTGAGTGGTTCGGACTCAACATCGAGCATATCAGCAAATGGAGTAAGCGTTAGAAGCGGAACAATGTATGGCGAGAACCGTGTGTCTGCGTTACATCCAGAAGGCTACCTTTCACTTGGAAATACGGATGCTTATCTTATGAACGACCTTGCAGCAACTGGTGGGGCACGAAATACACTCAGGCTGCTTGCGAGGGATCGGAACAATTCGGGTGAGTATGCAAGTATCGAGGTTGACAAGTGGGGTATTCAGTTTAAACATAGAGACAGTACAAGTTCAGGAGGTGATGTCAAGACGTTGTTGCATTTAGATACAAGCAGTATTGACAATGCAAGGTTTGACCGAAGTATTGATCTGCACATACCATCCGAAAAAAAGGTGTACATCTCTGACGATGGCACTTATCAGGTAGTCAACGAACACTGTCGTTTAGAACTTATATACGATTCAGGAAATTTTTACATCTTACCTGTCTCTGGTACATATAAGACAAATATGGAGCTCCGACTTACGAGCGACATGCTTTCGGTTGAGTTGTTTAACCCTGAAACACAAAGTGCTTATACAGGTGGCAACACGACAACTCTTGGTGAATTCTTAAACTCTATCATTGGAAATGAAGATCCTGACTTTCTGTTTCAGGATTATCTGAAAAATAACGTATATGTCGGTATTTTCCATAAATACAACACAGGTTCTCTGCATGAATCTGAACAGGCACTTACCTCCTCTGACATTGAGAATCTTGGCATCTACATTTCCAGTCCTGATGTTGGTCTGTTTGTTCTGTTTGGATCTGCTGTAAATGATACGTTCTTTACCGGCAATCTGTTTAAAGTTGATGGTGGTTCCGTCAGTGCGAGTGACCCTTCTTTTCCATCTGATTATGATTTCCTTGAGTTGCTCGAACTTGGAGGCACCTCTTCTTCATATCTTGGATACACATGCCATTGTACGTTACGTAAGCACATCGACACAGCAGAGGTGACATTGCAGCAGTATTCGTTTGAACACGGTCAAGAGTTCATTATTGGCAGTCATTCATCTGCAACTCACCTGTGGACAGGCATTTCAAAGCAGGAAGCTCTGTATGATGGAATGTGTATCAACTATTACCTTCCGTACAGATATAGTAGTGCACAGGCTGTCACGCTCAACTTGAGTATGAGTAACGGTTCAGGCGGGCTGACAGGTGAGATTCCTGTTAAGTTCAATGGAACTAATGAGGCTAAGAGTCAGATGTTTAACGCAGGTGCTGTTGTTCAGCTGACGTACTGTGAGAACAAGGTTATTAATGGAAGTTCTGTAAGCGGTTGGTTCGCAAACTCATACTACGTCGATCCTGTTCAGTATGACGTAAACGCAGTTGGGTACAATATTTTGGCATTTTCTACTGGAATATTCCCGGGGCAGATCTGTGTTCCGATTGATATCGATGGTGCACATTACTGCTCTTTGGTACCATTTAACACGCAAATTAACCATGTGACTCAGAGGTATTGTATTACAGAAGGATTCTATCCGTTTCTGTTTGTTGTAAGTAATACTTCTGCACCTTCTGGGTATAGTGTTGACCGGGTCAACCTTTTTCGAACAACGGGTGTCGCTCTAAACGATCATTTTGCTCTGGGTGTCACATGGATTCCAAATAATCCTATATACCTTGTGTGTACCTTTAATCAGACAGACGGAAAGTTCTACCTTGACACGGAACAGTGGTGGTCTATGTCTATTCCTTCGAGTGTCAATGGGAAGTTGTATATCTATTTAGGTCGTATACATGGAAATAGCCACCCCACTGGTTTCTTTCTTGATTATGAGCATCCAATATTACGGTACAAGGACGGAAAGATTCAGGAAGTGACCTACGCGTCACTAATCAATGAAGCAAGAATTGACGCACTTGAGAGCTCGATATCAGGAAGCGGAGGAGGCTCATCGTCTTCGTCTGATTATTATCCCTTGCAGGATGTTTCGGTTTCTCGTTCACAGACGGAAATCGGCGCTCTGTTCCCACTGTCCAGTTCCGTCACAGGAGTTCCGCATTACATTCACAATCTTAATGCTTCTGATGACAATGCAGATCTCGTCTCTGCCGGATGGACATACACCAGTCAGTGGAATGACACTGGCGAGACTTATACGGATCAGTCGAGTAATACGTATTCTATCGGAACCTTGGATGGATCTGATGAGATGTACTTCCGTTTTAACGGAGAGATCAGCACATATACTATTGAAGAGATCATGACGAATTACGGAAGCAATACCGTAAGCGGAATCACATTGCCGGTGTTGATGCGTGCAGGAAGTAATTCCGTCGAAGGAAGCGACATGACAAATGCGTCTGCAACATATAGTCAAGGTGTGTTCAATCTCGCATACAGAACAAGACAGCATTCAAATTATGTGGCTTGGTGGTACATGATTGTTGGTTTTAACACAGACAGTCGAAGGTCTCTGTTTGACATTGCCAACTATTCAGGAACCTCTACGTTTAGAAATTACGACGTAAGTGACGCTCCACTGTCAAAGATTCCTGTTGACGACTCTATGCTTTACACAGGTTCCGTTTCATTCGGAGGTTCATTTACGACTGCGAGAGAGTCAACATCAAGTGATGACTATGGTGACGAAGATTCTGGGATGGAATATGAAGGCACATTCTACCATCTTGTGTACTTTAATTACTCAACTTCAAATTATCTGTATGATGATAGCTCTGAACTTTCTATAACGATTAACGGCACATCGTATCGCCTTGGGTCTTACACAAAGACCTCTTATAATTCGTCGTATTGGGATCCTGAGTATCAGGGGTTCGTGTTTTTCACTTCAACGTGGAACAATAGCACAGGGCTTCCATGGGGTGGAAACTCTAACATGTTTTTCTGCATACTTAGAAAAGTGTCGGTCACTGCATCTGTAGGTGATTATGACCCAGAGAATCCAGAAGGATCCATGATGGGAGATGCAGGAATGACGGAAACCACTGAACTGGGTGTTATTTTTGTTCCTCTTGAGCCAGAAGAATTCTACCGTATGTGGGAATCAATAACGTTTGATGTCGGATATGGTACTATTTCTTCACGTTATGCATCTCTTACGTCATTAAGTGCTGTCAGTAATGTACGTTCTACATACGAGTATCAGTCCGTTTATATGCATTACGTTGATGGCGTAGGTTACAAGAGTTCTTCTTCATCGTACTCACAAACCAACAGCGTTTACCAACCTGATGTGTTTCTTGAACAATTCAAGCCTTCTATTCTTACATCGTTTATAACTTCAAACCCACCAAGTGTTTCCGGAGGAATTTGGTCATTTGAACGGTATGTGAGTGCCGCACCCGACGCAAAATCTACTTCTGCAACGGATAACTTGAGATACGTTTACTCAAATGGATTTTACATTGGAACACCAGTGAACACAGAGTGGGAAGTTTCAACTGCTCCACTTTCTCTTAAAGATGTTGTCCTTCGTGCTGATGACGCAGAAGTTATTATAGCTAACGTCCAGAATGTGAGTAATGAGTTCGTAACAACAGAACAGACCGTTCACGGTCGTGTGGTTGTCGGAACAGCTGGAAACCCAAATGCACTTGTTGTCACCGATGAAGGCGTCACTATTAACGGTCAATTGAACGCATCAGGGTCTGGTAATCCGTCCTTGGATATCCGGTCTTACACTGGAAATGCTACAACAGGAACTCAAAGTGAGGCTTCGTTATGCATTAAGGATGCTGATGGAGCAGTGATCAACGCAGTAGGACTTTCAGGGATCGTAGCTAATGCATTACGTGGTATCGGAGCTTCTGGATGTTCGTCCACGTATCAGGCATTGACAAAGTATACTTCCTATGGGTCAGTTGGAAGCATAGGTCTGTTTTTCATTTATATGGAAGGATCCATGGGTGATGCCAGTTATGGTAGTTCTGGAAACACATATTACGCAGGAGACCTCGTGTCGGGTTCCTCGTTGTACCCTTGTGATTTTTACAAGTATTCTCAGTATGATTCTTCGTTTTATAGCAATTCTTCATCATCAGGTGTCTATTCGGGTACGTGGGCGATTTTGAACCGTTACTCATCTGGTGGAGAGGGAAGCAGTAGTGGGTATTACCTTGTACTGGCTGTACGTGTTTATTAACATAAGTCTTGTTTTATGGAGAATTTACACATGAATGAAATTCTTTCCCTTTCGGATGCACATTGGATTGATGAAGGCAAGACAGTTCTTGATGTGACACTGCGTCTTTTTTCAAATCCAAGATTAATGGTCCCGTACACGTTTCGTCCTTATGTGAAGGATGATTCGCTTATCCACAATGAGCTGTTAAGTCTGTTTAAGTCAAACAGGATACGGATCGCAGAGCCTGACATTGATGCTATAAACAAGAATCGTATTCAGGATGTTTCATCAGAGGTACGATCGAAACGTAATAAACTTCTTTCGGATACGGATTATCTCATGCAACCTGACTACCCAATATCTGAAAGTGACCGTGAAGCTCTAAGGTCGTATCGTCAGGCATTGCGTGATATAACACAGCAGGAAGGTTTCCCTGAGAACATCGTGTGGCCTGATAAACCTTCATATCTCAAGTGATAACATTTTTACGGAGTCTGTTGTGAACTGCTAATCGTCTAAAGGCGGTGAGCTTCCTGCAGGCTCCGTATCAAATAAGGTATCTTACTACCGTTCTTTAGGTGTTTACCTAGATTCATGTTTGGGTATTCGCGTAATTCTTTTGTTATTTTAGCAAAAGGATTAATTTTTGTATGTGAGCAGTTATAAATCAGCCATATTTGTCCTTGTCTGTTTGTTATGGTTGGTACTTATATGTGTTGGGTACGTGTACTTTATTTTGTATGAGGTATGCTATGTTCGAGCAACAGGTCATTACAAGTCGAGGTTTGTTTCTTCTTAATCAGATGAAGACACAAATGGATTTTCGTTTGTCGTTTGTTGGTGTTTTTTGTTCTGACGAACGTGTTTCCAACGAGAATCTCTTTCGTCTTGAATATCATCAGTTGTCTTCCTGGACACAGGGTACTCTGTTTAAGGTATACCCAACAAAGTACGCAAACTTAAATGATACGCGTATCGCTGTGTCCTTTAACGATAATAACGGTGATGGTCGTTCATTAAAGTCTGTTGCATTGCTTGCACGACTTATGCGAACGAAGATTACGAATCCTTCCTTTGCACACGTGTCAATCACACCTGAATTGTATGTACGTGCAAAACAGGCAGGTGTCGCAGGAAACGATTACTTTGTTCAGTTTGTGTCTGATACAGGGTCTGAACAAGGAGATATTATCGTTTCATTAAGACGTGGTTCTGACGAATTGGGTTCGTTACGCATTACGAGCAATATGTCTGTTGATAATGTTAATGCGTCTTCGTTTGTTTTAGGTTCATCCAATGGTGCTGATCCGACAACAGTTCCTTTGAGTGAGCATATTGAGTTCGTAGGTACTTTCGGTAATCTGTTCAATTCATCAGGGATTAATTTTAGAAGTCCTCTTTCTGGTGGTTCTGATGGTGAAGAGTCAGAGGTTCCTGTAGATGAACCCATTGTGTTTGCAGTAGCAACTACTGACACAGAAGTTACGATTAAGAATAACGGCAAGGGTCAGATGTTTCTTACGTTCCAACTTCTTATTACTAATGGGTATGCACGTATTAAAGCTGACGAACATGCACAAGCTCTTCTTCATGATATTGAGGACATTTCCAAAGATGACAAGGGCGGTGTTGCAACAATAATGTTCAATGCTGCAACAAGTGATTTGCAGTTATTTGACCGTGAAGGTCATTTGATTGATCAGGCAAACCTTCCTGCCGGTTTTTATAATAACGGAGAGTTCGTCACCGTAAGAAACAGGCAGAATGTCTATGACGAAAAGATTTGGATTTCGCCTGATGATGTTATTGAAAATTCAAACACACTGTTTGAATTTAAAAATGAAGAACATGGTGTTGAGTACGGTATTCTCGCCGGATTACCATTGGTTGATAAAGCATCCAAAGGTCATGCAGATCACTTCGTGTCATATCTTATGGAGACCGGTGAGGTAGGTCTTTTCAAAGTGGTTCTGTCAGAAAATGATGGAATTTCATTCGCATTGTTCTCTGAGTCACATTCGTCTCTCACGAAACTTTCACAGCCGTCTGTTCTAGACTTTTTCAATATCAGTGAAGATCGTGATGAGAGTACTTTGGAAGATGTTGGTGACGATTCTGTTGCAGTGTTTGACATTGAGTCTGTCTCACGTCTTCAGGCTCTTCGTTTATGGCAGGGTTACTCTCAGCTTGCATTATCACGGAATGATGTTCAGGATGCCCTTGCATCCATGTTTGTTTCTTTAATCTGTGAGTATGACCCATCTGAGTTGACTTCAGATGAAGTCGATGATGGTTCTTCACAAGAGTGGTTGGTATCGTATCTTTATAATTTAGGTGTCATCAATAGCAGTACGACGAGTCTTGAAAGTGCAAAGCTAGAACTTAACCTTCTTATGGAATCTGCTTCTGATAATGACGTTACAGTACGTACTAAACGACTTAAACTTGCACGTGAATTTGCGACAAGTTTTCCGAATGCGATTGGGTTCAGTGCTGACGATGCTGTTGAAGACGTTATTGGAATTCCTCGTGTCGCTGTATTACCTGGTGATATACGCAAATCGTACTCTTTAAATGATGTCGATGTGTTGAAAGATAAGTATTCTGCGTTGGTAACAGAAGAGAATGGTCTTTTAAATGCCAATGTTGACACGTTGGAAGGTGTTCTTCTCGGTATCTATGAAGCTCAGATTGAAAATGCACGTAAGGCTTACATTGCAGCTGACAATGCATGGAAATCAATTTACGGCGTTCGTGGATTGATGCACAGTGTAGCGGTGTCGTCTGACGGTATAACATTTAGAAGCAATGAAGGTGGATATAGGATTCACCTTAGACCAGAGACGAACGGTGGACATCAAAAGATTGCATTGTCTAGAATGGATGGAGATAATGCAAGTACGTTTGCGTTCATCGGAGACTCTGGAGTTCTCGGTGGTGCACCATTATTTACCGTTATTGTTGCGGCACATGCAGAGATGTCTGAAGGTGTTTCTACATGGAGACTAGACAGTTTAAGTTCGTCTGACGGATTCATTCCTGAGTTGTTTGGCGATACAGATGGTTTGGAACACGGTGAAGGTGTGTCTCAATGGGGCGATGAAGCGGTGTTTGGCGTAAGGAATGTTGAAACACTGGTTGTTCGTCTTGCTGATAACCTTTCAAATCTTACTTTCAATCATGTGTCTATGGATATACAAGGTGTTACAGGTGTAAACCAGATACCATGCGAGCAGTTCAAGCATTTGAGCTGCATTGTTCCGTTGTACATGGATAGTCATGATTCTCGTGGTTGTTCTGTAAATATGACTGAGATTCTTAATTCTTGGGTACAGACTGAGGACATGTACAAGCCTGACATTATCATTATTCGCGGATACGGTTTGTTCATTCAGACACATAAGTAACCAGTGTTGTGCTGTGTCTGTAAATCGTTCATTATAACCTACGGTTGGCTTATCAAACCCCTTGCATCCCTTTGCAAGGGGTTTTTCTTTTTCCTAGGAGGTTATTATGAACGATCTAACTATCATTACCGGTAACAATCCTTTTGTTGTTACTGTTTTTGCAAGTCTTATTGGTACTCTTCTTGCTCTTTGCTTGTTTGGTGTTTTGCGTGCTATGGTTAAAAAACTTATTGCTTCAAAGTCACAGCCTGGTAAAAGTGAAGAGGCGAAACCTTCTGAAGATTCTGGTGAGACTGACGACAAGCAGGAAGCTACGTCTGAGGGCGAACCAAAGGCTGAGGATAACGAATCCGCTACTCCTGACGCTTCCGAAGAAGCCGATGACAAAGAAAGCGGTGAGCAGAACTAAGTCTTTTCTTATCACTCAAATTTTACACAGTGGTGACATCCATGACAAGACATAAACGCAAAGTACTATGTGAGGCGTCAGATAATTACCAAGACTTTGGTGAACATCCGATGCTTCAGATCATTTGTGATACGGTACTCGGCATTCCTTCTTTGATTCCGTTTAGCGTTGACCTCAATCTTTACCTTTATTCAGAAGATCCTTTAACTTACGTTATTGATCTTGTCATGGTTGACACTGGATTTACTTTATTCTCACTGTCTGTTGTTTTCCGTTTTGAGAACACGGTTCATGTCTTTGATGCAGACATTCTTTATTCGTGTGATGATGTTCCGTGTTATGAGGATGCTTTTATTGCGTCATGTGACAATATTTCAGATGTAAATTCTGTTGAGATGTTTCTTGAGAGCTTGTCTGGGATTGCTGAATCTTATATGCAGGAGATTCTTTGCGATATTCCATTGTATGTGTGTGAGGACATGTGCAGTGCAGGTGTCACCCAGTGCCCCTCTTATGTACCCGTCAGAACGGTTATTTGTCTTGGACAGTTGGCAGAACACACTTTGGATGTTCCTGTTGTTCCTGATAAAACAGATAAAAAGATGGCAACTCGGGTCAAGCATCTTTTGGCTAAACAGCAGAAGACGTTAGCCGAGGAGTTGAAGTGACTTGCGGTGAATCGTGGTGCTGTTTACGGAACGATGTGTTTTTGTGTTACAGTGTTGAAGGAGCAAGAAACATTTTGTTAAAGCAGATGTTTCTTGCGCTGAGAGATCCCTCCACACCTTGTTTGGTGTGATTTAATAGTAGCCATTGTTACCAATGGTGAATAAAAATGGATCGGAGTTTGTATATGGCATTCCTAAAGCGTAAAGCTAACCGCTACAGCCGGTATGTGAGACAACGAAGCAATGAAAAATGCGCTTCTCGCGAACGTGTTAAAGAGTCTATTTTAACTTATGCGAGTCAGTCTGAGATCGACGAATCAATTTCATTTCTTCTTAAAAAATATTCTGATACCTTTAGGAGACTTGCTGAATGAAGATCATCCGACTTGAAGATGTTTATCGTTACCACGATTCCATCATTGCTAGTACTGGCGGTGATGACGGTATTCGTGACCGTGGTTTGGTTGAAAGTGCATACAACGCTGCATTTCAGGGTTTCGGAGAGGTCGAATTTTACGTAAATGCTGAAGAAAAGGCTTCAAGACTAGGATACGGTCTCGTCAAGAATCGTGGGTTTATTGATGGAAATAAACGTGTAGGTTGTTTAGTCTTGTTATCAGTTTTGCAACTAAATGGAATCTCTCTTAATTGCTCTACATCTGAGCTTGCGGACATATTTTATCTTATAGCATCTGGTAACAAGTCGTATGAAGACTTGTTGGAGTTTGTAAGGACTCGTATGAGTGGTCCTGTGTACTCGGAGTCCGTTTGTTGTGCTTCCAGGCGACGAACCAGATATGAGCATATTATTCAGCGTAGATTGTCACGCGGAAAACGTTATGAAGCTGACGGTGATGACGGTGCTTCTACCAAAACGACAGGTATGGCTTATCGTTTTTACTCGCTTCTCTATGGTGAGCGCACGTTGGCACAGTGTATGGAATACCCTGCTGTTGAAAATAATGTCCATGACTTTGAAGTCTTTGCAATGAGTCAGGCAGGTGTGAAAGCGGCTCTTAAAGAGACTGCCTTTTTAAAAAAGCAGGACTACGCAATTATAAACCGTTTGAGAAGCGGATTTATGGATGTTATTGTCGGGTACGTGATTCCTGAATCTGTTAAGTACACGAACACGTGGGAGTACGCAGAAGTGTCCGTGGGTATGGACCAGGATATCAATGTGACATGGAGACATTGATGGTGCTGTACCAGTTTCATTTTACTTCTTGTGGTATACCCGTCAAACCTACGATATTTCTTCTTGGTCGTAACTTGTAATAATTTGGGGCAAAAATGAAAAATTACGGAGACATTTGTCTTATCAACGGTGGGAATGTTGAGGCTGTGGACTGTGTTATTGGAGGAAGTCCATGTTTCCCTGGCGGCACGATGATAATGACCGACGTCGGACAAAAACCTATCGAGGATGTCCTTGTCGGTGATTTTGTTTATACACACAGACAACGGTACAGAAGGGTACTATCTACCGGAACACGTAAAGCATCCCTTGTAAAACTTACGGACGGAATGCATGACATCATTTGCACTGCGGGACATCCGTTTTACTCGAAATACCTTGATGGCAATGATACCTTGTGGACACCTGCAATGGACATGTTTGGTATGCGTTGGGCATACGTGGACGGTTCACGTCATAATGAGTTCGTGTGGATTGAAGTGAAGTCTGTTAAAGATATTCACACAACATGTACCGTGTATAACCTTGAGGTTGATGAGGATAACAGCTATGTTGCTGAAAACATCGTTGTTCACAATTGTCAGAACCTGTCTGTGGCCGGAAACCGAAAGGGTCTTGAAGGGAGCGAGTCACGTCTCTTCCTTGAACAGATGCGTGTCATAAAAGAAATGCGTCAGGCTACGGACTTTATGAAACCACGATATATGGTTCTTGAGAACGTAACTGGGTTGCTCAACTGCAACAAAGGAAAGGACTTTCAGTGTGTTTTAAATGAGTGTGTGCATACAGCTCTCTTGGGTAAGATAAACCTCAACAAAGGAATGAAAGATGGCGAAAAGAACATTGAAGAAGAAGACAGCGATGGAAGAGAAACGGAAATCCCTGATGTGCCTATGCCTAAAGACGGAAAGTGGCCAAAGTCCGGAATCCTCTATGATGACATGGGAAGATGGAGCATTGCTTGGAGAGTACATGACGCACAATATTGGGGAGTCGCCCAACGCCGTCGTCGAATCGCGCTTGTCTGCGATTTTGGAGGAATGTCCGCCCCAGAAGTATTATTTGAGCAGCAGAGCGTGCAACGGGATTTTGACACGTGCAACTCGCATGGGGAAGGAGCTGCCGAAACCTCTACTGGAAGCCCTGAAGAATCAGATAGAATCTGGGACGCTCGTGGAAACGGAAATGGACGACTTAGTGCAACCCTTACAGGAGACCATGACAACAGAATAATGGATTATACGAATGTCGTTGTGTCTTCAGAACCTTACACATTAGACTCTAGTGCTGTTTCACACGGCATTGCTTCTATAAAAGGTACAGGTTGTGGTGTTCGTCATGACGGAATCTCACCAACGCTTACTACAGGTCAGGTTCCGAATATATGTAATGTAGAGCCTTATCTTTTAGAAAGCAATCAGAATCATGCTACTGTTACTAATAATGGCGTGTGCTCTACTTTACCGGAATCCATGGGTTTAGGTGGCGGTTATGTTCCGATGGTTACAGAAGAGACTTATTCAATTAATGGTGATGCACATGAATCCGGCGTATCAGTTATGAGTGAAATGTCTCATGCTTTGAAGACCACAACAAAAGAGTATGTATTCGTGAAACAGAGTTCCGATGACGTTGCACTGTCTCTTCCGACAGAAGAAAGAAACCCAGACCCGTCTTATCCGTGTATCTGCATTGGAAATGGTCAGGCGGAGAGTACAAATCATTACACTGAAGAGGTTTCACAGACGTTAAATTGTATGCACGACCCAATGACTATTCTAGAGCCTTGTGCTTATCAGTTGGTCGGTGTGAATAGTAACAGTATGAAAAGTTCCAATCCTAACAGCGGGTGTTACGAAACGGAACAGTCTGGGACGATAACCACGAATGGATGTGTACCGAATAACCAGGGGGGTACTGCTATTATGGAACCGGTCAGTAATTCAGGGTGTTGTGTTTCGTATGGCGAAACAGAGTCATCTACTGAACGTCATCCTGTTGTTGTAGATCGTGCAGCTTTTAATCAAGGTAAGAATGCACAGTTCGACATTAAGATTGAAGAGACTGAAACCATCCCGTCAATGGTTGCTCGTGGTCCTCATGCAGTAGCACAGCCTGTCCAGTATCGTGTTCGACGTTTAACGCCCCTTGAGTGTACACGATTGCAGGGTTATCCGAATGGATGGATCGATATTGGTGATTGGGTTGATACGAAAGGTAAGAAGCACAAGGAAGCAGACGCACCTAAGTACAAAGCGTTAGGCAACTCAATTGCTTTGCCTTTCTGGAAATGGTTGTGCAATAATATTGTAAACCATTTAAAGAAAGACGGAGATACTACAACAATGGCAAGTTTGTTTGACGGAATTGGTGGATTTCCTTTGTGTTGGACAGAGGCCACTTTGTCAAAAGAATCAGTGCTTTGGGTAAGCGAGATTGAAGAATTCCCACTCGCCGTTACACGTTATCATTTTTCCTAGAGGTGTGTGTTATGAAAAGAAATCAACCGAGAAGTTCGTATTGCAAGAGGTACGAAAGGAAGATAGACAAAACCAGTTTGTGGGGCTAAGTACCGAGATTCAAAGGTTATTTCCTTGGAAAACGTCTAAAGCGAACAACCGTTTCGATTTAAATGATAAAGTGTCCATAATACGGACGCCTTCTTGTTTTTACTAAAATCAACTACCCACTCGCTTTAGCTGGTGGGTAGTTGATTTTAGTGTCATGGTGCTGCTTCGACACTTCTACAAAACCTGTGCTATACGTATTCTTGTTAAGAGGGGTAATGGTTAGGTCCCTCTAAGCTAACGGTCTTGTTTGGAGGAGTTGAACAATGTCGAATCTGATTATGAAGAAAAGCACATACGAGACACTTAAAAATGACGGGTACACGGATAAGCAGATAAAGGCACTTGCATCATTGGCAACCTTTAACTGTGCGTCGGAATATCATGGGAAAATGGACGCATATTCATGCAGACCGTTTCCGTCTGGAAAATGCTGTCTGTGCTTCATTAACCAAGATAAGTACTCTGATGACTGGGAATCCTCTGATGTCAAATATGCTTATGCGAACAAGCGTAGTTTTAATCAGATACTTGCGGGTGTTCGTCGCAAAGCCTTTAAAGATTGCTGTCCCTATATCCGTTACGAGAAATGGGATAATGACAACCGTTGGTATTTCGACTATGACATGTTTAAGAACGACATTCCATACACGAAAGAAAACTACGTTGCATTCGACATCTGATTAGCATGGTGTACGCAAAGTCGTAAGACCTCTAACAGGTCTGAAACGGAGTGTCCTTTTTAAGGAGATAAACTATGCTTATACGCAAGCGACGCTATCTTGAAGATTCTTTGTATAAACATTCCGTAAACGAGATGGCAAACATGGGAACCACTCGTGGCGGAATCACGATAAAAGTGTATTCTGGTGAAGGTCCAATACCACATCTACATTTTATCATCGATGAGAATCATCAGGGGTGCTTACAGCTTGAGCAAGCAGCGTATTTCAATCATGGTCAGTACACTGCCACTCTAAATGCACATCAACTTAAAGATGTTATCAGATTTTTGAGTTCGTCAGCTGCCGCACATGGGTTTAATCCTGGATGGTCTAAATATGTGGACTGTTGTAGTGAGTGGAACAAGAACAATCCTCAGTATGCAATGTCCAGACAGGAAATGCCTGACTATTCTACCATAAATGATTAAGGACTTTAACCGATGCGAAAAGACCTTCTCAATACTGACACCTTGAGGTTCTGTGCAACATCAGATACGCACGGTTGCCGGTTTGATGTACCTCCTTGTGACTTTTTCTGTCATTGTGGCGATTGGTCTCCGCTTGACTTCCAGGGTGACTTTGTTCGTATGCAGAGTTGGTTGGATGCTTTCATTATTGATTTGTGTCATTTGCCGTGTAAGTATGTCATCATCATTGCGGGGAATCACGATCTGATCATGGAGTCTTTGCTTGGTAAGGACATCTTTCGTAATACGCAGTATCGACTTGGATTAACAAGAACCGTATTCAACTCTGTCGGTATTCCCGTACAAGAGTGCAAGGTTCATTATCTCAATAGAGATTCCGTAACTCTTGATGGTGTGACGTTCTGGGGTAGTCCAGTAACGAAGCAGATAAACCGTTCTGTAAAGCGATGGGCTTTTGAAACGAATCACCCGAGTTACGATATTCCTTCCAATGCAGATGTTGTGTTGACGCACCAACCACCATCATGTAACGGTCTTGGGAATACATACTGGAAACAGAGTACTCCAAGTAAGCGTTTGGGTTCCGATGAATTGAGGGATGCCGTGTATGGTTCTAATGCGAAATTGCTTATGTGTGGACACATCCATACAGGTAATCATAAGCTGACTTCGCTGAATAATGAAGCCAAAACACGAGTGTGCAATGTGTCGTATTTGGATGAGGATTACGAAGTTGCCTATCCGGTTACAGAGTTCAACTTGTCTCTGTGAACTGTTTTATGTTAATCACTAACGACTCTCCCCTGTTTCCTTCTTTGCTTCCCATAGAGCATGTACGCATAAGGGTTCCTTGATTTTCCATCGCCAAGTTTATCAGGTCTGAATCTGCCCTGTCCCAAATCATGAAACCTTTGCACTTTCCTATGATTTCTCTTGACCACTCACGAGCTTCCTGACGGTATTCTGCTGAATACTGTTCCTTATATGCATGGCCTTTGTATGGTGGGTCGAGTATGATAAAGTCAAAGTCCTCCGAAATCTGTACGCATTGCACGTCATTTTTAAGTGCTATGTCACATACGTTTATTCCATCCAACCATCGTTTCGCCATGTTGAGGTCCGGTGGAACTGTCGGCAGCGTATTTCTCGGAGATCGTGCGTGATTACCCCAAGATGTCACAGTCACTTTATCTTCTGCACGTGACAGTATGTCTGTAAAGCATTCATACTGTTCGTCTGTGAACCGTGTGCGTGTGGTATGGTCTGTTCGTGTTCCTATTTTTTCTTTCGCCTCATGCCATAATGCTATTGTCTGCTCGATTGCGTTAAGTCTTCGTCTGTAAGAACCATTCAGATCGTTTGCTGTGATGTCCAGGGTTTCATTCTTGTAAAGCATTATCTTGGATACTGAGAATGTCCCGGTAAACGCATCGAACACTTTACAACCTGGAGGTAAGATAGAGGCTACGGCCTGTATTTCGCGCCACCATTGTTTTGCTTTTGCACCGACTAAAGGTAGAACCGGATGCTGCCAGTTGAATGTTTTCGCCTGTGTTTCACATAAGCATTTAAAGTATTGTGTGTCCATGATTTGTTGCCTATCGATTATGGTGCTGTTCCACCTTCTCTGCTGTATGTGTGATAGAGTTCTTCTTGTATGATTTAGATTGTTGTTTTTGTTCACTACAATCTAAATAGATGTGGCCTTGTAGCTGTGGTTTACTCATTTTGTTAGTAGGTTACTTATGATTCGCAAGACAACAAAATTGAATATTAACACACGAAAGTTGACGTTTCGTGAACGTAGTGAGAAAAAGAACTCGTTACGTAAGATTGCACGTAGTAGATTTGTTCGTTCAGAATCGCGTAAGCACGTGAAGTCTGAAAATTTCACGCGTGGTTGGGACGCTTTGATGGCTGAATGCATCGACATCGACAATGCTGATATGGCTTATGATTTCTTTAATGATGTGCAGGACACCTCCCGTAAGCTAGATTTAATTTGCTCTGACGGTAAACCGTTCAATGCACGTGATGCAAAACAGGCTTGGGATGAAGTAGAGAATCATGTGAATGATGAAGTGGATAAACTTCTTGACCTGTATGGTGACGACCTGGAGTACATTCCATGCATTGGTCTTAAATACTTTGGTCAAGATGACACATTGGCCGTTGGAGTTTATGACAGTGGTAATTTCGAGCCTGTTTATGGATGGGAGTTCCGTGAAGCTCCTGCAATGGGTCTTGAGAATCGCCGGGTCCTTCGTAACGATGTTCAAACAAAAGTACGTGGTCGTTACGTAAAGTGTTAATTTTTATTTCTGTCTCATGGTAGTAGATAACAGTCTACTCTTTTTTCTGGAGGTTTATTATGGCTACTTTACGTGGTTATCTTACCAATTTGGGCAAATACAACGAAGGTGATTTGGTTGGAACGTGGGTTACACTTCCTATTGATGAGGATGACTTCGAGGACGTATGTAAACGTATCGGAATCAGCGATGAGCCTGACAAGGATGGTGTCTATTATGAAGAGTACTTCTGGACTGATTGGGATTGTGATATCCCAGAGGTGTGTGACACGCTTGGTGAGCATTTGAGTCTTGACGAAGCCAATGAGATAGGTGAGAAGGTTGAAAACGTTGATGACGTGGATGCTTTCGCTGCCGCTTTAGAGATTTTTGGAAGCGTTGATGAAGCCTTCGAGAATGTTGACGATATGGTATGTATCGGAGATGGTTATGATGAAGACCGTGTTATCGGTGAGTATTATGCTTCTGAGATAGGTTCTTTTGACGATGAAACCATTGAGCGATACTTCGATTATGAATCATTTGGACGTGACGTCCGAATAGAGTATTATGCTTCTGAGGAAGGAGACCCTGAGACCGCAGGTGAATACTGGTGTGGTGACGAGGATGCATCAGATGAAGAAATCGGCGAGGCTGTTGTAGACTCTCTTGGTATGGACGGCATTGCTAACAAAGATTATTACTTCGATTACGAATCATATGGTAGGGATATTCGTATCGAGGGTTCATTCTGTGAACTTAACGGACAAATCTGGGAATACACTGGACGCTAGGTTTCGGGGTGCTTGTTATGACGAAGCAGCATGGACATGCAAATTGTTTACGACACGATGAAGTAACCTCACGAGACATCCAAAATTTGTCTGACCGAAGAAGTTATGCACGTTCACGTTCATCGAATATCGTTGCACGTTTCGTAGACTTCAACAAAGATACAGGAGATGTTCATTACAGCGTCACGTCACAAGCGAAAGCAGGGAAGTCGTACACGGTCACGTTCCGTTTTAAGGAATGGAATCCTGACATGGCACACTTGGATGATGAAATACAGCACGCCGTAAAGGGTAATATCGAAATAGACTGTACATGTCCTGCTTTCACCTATCAGGGGTACAAGTTCCGTGCTTCTGTAAAGGGTGGTAGTGTTGACATTGAACGTCGTCCACCAAATGAAACAAATCCTGACAGGCACGGGTATGCTTGTAAGCACATATTAAAGGCAATCGACAGTTTTAATCAGGATTTCGATAAATTTCGAGCAGAGGGAAAGGGTATGATACGTAAACGAAATTTACGCGTACAACACAAGTACGAGAACAAGAAAGCTCTGGAAGCAAACGACTACTCGCTTTCAGAAATGTTGGACATGCAGCTGTTGACGTACTGTAATGAGGTTCTTGGACTTCATTTGATGGGATTGAAATCCCAGTCAGTGCTTGAGTCTATTGCAAGCGCGTTCTTGAGTTACATGGAACAGCTCATGGATTTGGATGGTATCGACCTCGGTGAAACCTACGATGATTTTCGTAGGTGTATTTCTCAGGGTAAACCACGAAATAACGTGTCCGTTGATTCAGATACACAGGCTGCATTTGACAAGCTCGTAAATACATTAAAACGGCATTTCGGTAGGCTTCAAGGCGGTATGTTTGATGTCAATGAAGCACGTGGAGGAGCTACGGGACATTTTCCAACGGGTATTCGTATCTACCTCAATCTGGTGAATGAGTCTGGTATTGAAGTCTGGATCAATACTTTGGACATTCCTTTGTATCTGTGCGTTGCGCCGACTGGCAAACTTCGTATGCTTTCTCTTGAGCAAGTGAAGAACAAGATCAGTGATTGGATTGTTGATGAAGTTCAAAACCTTTCGGATGATTGGGATAGAATGCGTCGCAATTTTGAAAGCAAACGTCCTCGTCGTTCTCGTAGTATGAAAGTAATGGCTTAGATGCTTACAGCGAGATAGCGAATGATTTAAGTGACTTCATTGACAAAGTGCAGGTTAGCTTTGAGGCAGTATGCAAGAATGAATTTCATTTCCGTCGTGTAAACGCAAGCATCGACATTGAGGATGGTCTTGAATCGGATGACGGCGTTCCGACAATCAATGTGGTTCTTTGTGATGACAGAAGTGCTCACAGAAGAAGTTCACGATTCGGTTCTTTAGCAGAAGTCATGTATTCCTTTGATGGCGATGGGATACATGATGATAACGGTGATTATGTCGGAGAAACCGTTGAGGACTTAATTTCCGATATTGCAAGTCGTTTTGCGTCAGAATATGATAACGCTAATTCACGTTAATGGAGGTTTTACCATGATTAAACACAACATAAGAAACATTCGTCGTACACGTTCCGAGAAACGAGTTCCGTCAGATCGCTCAATGCGTATCCGTGGCCGGAGACATTTTGAGTCATCATACAACATGAATGACAATGAATTAAAGAAATGGGCTGCGGAACATTGCATTGATCGTCTGGATGAGATGGAAGGCGTTGAAGTCTATATGGACGATCTTGCAACGGAATTGACCGGTAGGGAAACCATGGACGGAACGGTTTTCATGTCCACACAGAAATCATGGGATTTCATTTCGCAGAACCGTTACGATGCCGGTGACGTTCTGAATGAATGGGTTTCTGAAACTGGTTCCTGCAACCCGAATCCTCTTTCTGATCCGGATGCTTTCTGTGTTCTTTTGCTTGAGCATTATGTCCGTGAAGTGCTCGACGAGTGTCCTTCAATGGATTCCCTTGGAAGTGGAAGAAAAGAACTCACCCGTGAGATGATTGACGCTTTGACGGAAGACCTTGAGCAGTTCTGCTAGATTGTAAGCAATCGCAAACTAAAGTCGTTCTCAAATACTCCAAAATTTGAGAACGACTTTCGTATCATACGATAAATCACACGTCGTAATCAAAAAATCGCGTACTCATAGAAACGCGTTCTGTAAGATCTCTAACGTATGTTTTCTACTGGTAATTGAAGGGGCTGAAGTAATGAAACAAAAAGACCTTATGCATTTGGAATCTGTAAGTGCTCTGTTTTCCATGTGTTATTGCATGGATGAGCTGCTTGACGAAATCACTGAAGACCATTTGCCGGAAATGCTTGAAGAACCTTATAAAGCATTAAAGTTAAGCATACACTCCATAATGGAAAGCATGGAAACCTATCGCAAAGTTGAAAAGGACACCTTTATGTCTGCTTGCGAAGACTAAGTATTAGAGCTTAAAAAACATCCATCGACGTAAAGCCATCTATTTTGCGTTCTGTGCGACTTTAGTCCTCTTGTGTGTGTTTACACCTTTACCGTTAAAATCGATCTCAGAACGCAAATTTCGTACCCTGTATTTAATTTCTACGCCACTTTCGCCATTCTCGTTCATAGTAGTTTGTCTCTTGTGTCTGTCCTAGCACGAGTAATGGCAGTCCGATTCCGATAGCGTCCAGCGCAGCGAAGTACGTAGTACCGCTTCCGATTACGTTGTCAAACAGTATGGTGTTTTTGGATGTAATGTTTCTTGTTATGCGGAAACCGAATTTGTCTTTGCTCAACGGATTGCCGGATTTTTTTGCGTTGTACATCGTTTCATGATGAGAACCTACCAGTATGTCGTCGATTGTGATGTCATTCAATTTCTGTAACCGTTTGAGTATTTCCAAGGTGTACTCTGCTTTTCCGCTGTGGTTAGGTATCGGAATGATATGGAATCCGTCCAGATTGTAGAGTGTTACGATATCGGACAAGCATTCTGCCGCCGTTGTCATTGCATCGTCGTTTCGTTGTTTGACTGCATGACATAGCTCTCTAAGTCCTTTTGTTTCATAATAGAGTCCGCATGACATAATCATTGGAAGTTGTTTCATCTTGAATCTCCGAAATGTTCTTAATTCACGTTTATTTTGATAAGGATGAGAGCCACATGGGTTTGCGGTTCTTATCCTTATCAAAACGGAAAGCATCGCCTTGTGTTGTCCGTTTCACTTTACGCTTTTTGTATGTGGTGACGTAATGCCTTTAGCTTATTGGACAAGAAATAACTATGATATTCAGTATTATGACTATCTACTTGGACGGTACAATTCCGTTGATTTGAACATGCTTTTCCTTATCGGTTATTCAGCCGCGACAGGTCATAGTCATGTATCAGATCATATTTGGATTCCTAACAGCATCATTGACAAGGATGGTGAGGAGCGAATCACGGATTTGTCCTTTTTCAATAAGGCTCACGAATACCTTGATGACAAGTGGCGTATCGACCTAACGGATGATGGTCTTTACTTTGACATTTGGTCATTTCGGTATCTGCTTGAAGAACTTGGGTTTGTCTCAGGCATCAACGGTAAGATTCCTGAGTTTATGTCTTCCTCTGATCACACTCCGATCTCCATACAGGAAGCGTTGCAGTTTATTCCTCCGCAACGTATTGATGGAGAAAGCGATATTGATTATTCTGAGCGTTATGACCAGGCTTATACTTCGTGGAATGCGTCAAGACTACGTGTTTCATACCCTTTACGTTATCAGCTTTCTGAAGGGTACCTCTATGGACTCATGGAAATGGGTTATGGAAGTGCTCCGTTCGCTCGTGAGGACATTGGATGGTATAAAGGGACAGACTCTGGGATTACGCAATCAGCCATGGATGTGTTTCATAATCCTGTGTACAGAGGTCGTGAAGACCTTCAAGGTAAAAACCTTTTCTACAATGCGGAGAATACAACCCCTTACGACTTGACGGATACTGTTGGTGCTCTTTCACAAAGTTCCGGTGATTTATCGGAACCTATTGACGACCAGAGTTCAACACTGACTGGCGATTTGTTTGGAGAAATCGATTTATCCTCATTGCCTGACATGTACAGGTATGCGGACATTTACGCCGGTTTGGGTGTTGAAGTGCAAATGACCTTTTGGATGGTGACAGGAACTATGATACCGAACGTTTTTATTTCAACAAAGGTCGAGGCCTCAAATAATGCTTTTCACATTGGCGACTTTAATATTCGCGCAAACCTGGATATTAAGCGGCTTCCGCTTACAGTCGAAGACATAAGCATCAGAAACCGTGTTAAAGTTCCCGTTCGCATTGGTGCTGAGTTTTCTACGCAGTACACTTTGCCTGATGTCTACCTGAATGCCGATTGTGGAACGTATGATCTTGAACATGTCTCACAGCAGGTTGACCAAGGTGTTGAGAAGGGTGCGTATGTCGTTGCAGAACAGTTAATGGATTTGAATAGCGAGGAATTGATTGAACACGATAGTTCATCCACTGCAGCCATGTCTATGAGTTATCGGAGTGGCTTGACATTCAAAGAGATGGGAATCACGAGTTCAGGTCAGGATGCTATGTATGGACTGTCTGCATCAGGTATAAAGGACATTCTTTACGTCCATGCCATTCCAGATGCTTCCTTTACCAATGAGCAGATTGAACTTCTTACTGAAGACCAGATTAACTTGCTTCACAAGTCTTCAGTTGTCGGCAATATCATTGATGTGACTAATGAGTATGATTCAGACAGACCTAACTTGGTTGTTCGTGTTTCGTTTGACATGACGGATCAGACAGGCGTGTTCAACATTGCATCGCTAGTCCTGTATGCCTCACGTATGGATAATAACTCTGTCATTCCGTTTGCTGTTGTGTCGGTTGGTGATGATCAGGTTGTCTCCGTAGATACCCGTTTGATGAGAGAGCTTATGCTTACATTGAGACTGAATAACATTTAACATATTCAAGTGTGAAATGGATTGTTTAAATAAGTTTCAGGTTGTGTTATCAATACGATTGGCCATAAAAGCGATCCGCAAGCCCACGTGCTAAATCCCGTGGGTAATGCGAGCCATTTGTAACAATGACGAATAAAAATGGATCGGAAATACCTCAATGTTAAATGCATATAAGTATCGTATGTGTCCAAGTTTTCGACAGGCAAATAAAGTCCACCGGATATTTGTTGTGCTAGACTTGTCTATAACCTTATAATTGAATAAAGTGTGGAACATACGGAACGTGTTGGATAGCTGACTTACTGCACATCACACTCATAGTTTTTATGTTAGTTGAGATGTGCTTGCATCAGAGTCCAACATCTTAAATGCGGTGGGTAGTTCACGCAGCCGTTCGCTCAAGCCTATCAAAATATAAAGTGTTTGTGCTACATCACAATTGTGCTGTACGTAATTTCAAATGGAGGATGTTATGGCATTTGATCGTCAAAACATAACGAATCAGGGATTTTATCTCCTGAAGAAAGTGAAGGACGGATGCTCCCTCTCATTCACGTCCATGTTCGTTGAACAGGGTACCGTTGCACCCAGTCAGATGCCTAACGGTGGTGGTTTGACCTATGAACAGGCCGTTAGTGAGCCGGACAGATTCCGTCATGGTGTAATGTGGTCTGTGACGCCGATAAAATCTTACATCGGTAATAATGGTAACCTGTCTGTCCGTGCTGTCGGCAAGTTCAACACAGACGTTGAATCTGAACTGATTGTTCGTACAGCTTATCTGTTTGCTTCTGTTGTCGATGCACATGGTGATATCGTTATTGAAGACGGAACACCATTAGAGAATGTTCTGTTTGCTGTTGCAAGTAACAATAACACATCCGTTTTGCAAGGTGATGGTAAGAACTCGTTGTATGTTACGTTCTCAGTCGTTCTTACCAATGGGTTCTCATCGATTATCGGCATTGAAAATGGCGTTGCCACCTTGCAGGATTTGGAGAATCTTCAGGCAGGTGCAAACATTCAGAAGCTGACGATTAAGTTTGACGAAAATACGAAAGACTTGCAGCTGTTTGATGCTGACGGAAACCTTATTGATCAAGCAAATCTTGGATCTTCTTGTGGAAACGACGACGCAGTCACGGTTCACAATCCTCAGTATGTGTTTGGCGAGAAGATTTGGGTGGACCCGTCTGCAGTGCAACGCCCTTGTCGAACTGTCTATGTCTTAAATGAAAGCAATGGAACAACACATTATGTTTTTGTGTCTGGTCTTGATTCTGTCATAGAAGAGCTTGCCTCTATTGATGAAGCAGCAATGGAGCAGTACAAAGCAAATGTCAAAGCATTTGAGATTACAACGCAGGATGGAAAGATTGTCCTTACTCAGTTGGACAAGACGTTCGATGAGTGCAGGAAAATAGCATCAGGCACTGTTGCCAGAAAACCAAAGATTTCAGATTACTTTGTAATCTGTGATGACCGAGACCCTGATACGGTTGAAAACATCGGTCAGGATAAGGTACGTGTTGTTGAAGGACTTACGGATGAGCTCGCCGCAATTCTGTGGCAGGGATACAGTCGTATTATCTCTACTGACCCGAACATTCCATTTGAACTCACAAGACAGTACGCAATTTTCCCGAACACAATAAGCATCGACGAAATCAATGCGTTGTTTCCTAAAATTGCCATTGATCCTTCGGATTTTAAAGCGGTTTACACGAATAGTGAGTGTGCTGCGTTAAAACTAAAATACAATGCTCTTGGCGATAAAGAAGTTGACGGCATCCAGTTACAGAATGCTTCACGTACAAAACTTTTACGTGTCCTTAAAGGTATTTATGAACAGCAAATATCTGTAGCTCGTACTGCGTACTTTAAAGCTGATGAAGCCTGGGACAGTTCTTTCTATGTTGACAGCGCACGACGCATGACTTTCGTTTCAAATGAAGGTCTTACGCTTGCCAATGAGAGTCAGTTCTATAACATCGGTCTTGAAAAAGAATCTAACGCCGAGGATGCGAAACAAAAGATCGCACTCTCGCGTAAAGTGTTTTGGAACGATAATGGTGAACAGAAGAATGCCATAGTTCCGTTTGCCTTTATAGGCGACAGTGGAATGATCGGTGGTGCTCCGTTATTCACTGTTCGCATTCTTTCGGCTGCACATTATACACATGGAACGAAGAATTGGTTACTCAATTCCATTCAGTGCTCTGATGGATTCAAGGCAGAACTTTGTGGCCAATTGAAAAACAACATCACGAATCCGTCAAGCTCGAATATGGACGCACATTTGCTTGTGTCATGTGCAGACAACCTCAAACTACGACCGTTCTCTTCTGTCGTTGTTGAAATTGATGGTTACACAGGAATTAACCATGCACCAGTTTCACAGCATAAAACATTGGGATGCATTGTTCCTTTCGACACAGGAAAGAAACATAATCCACATACGGGAAGCTATGGATGCGATATAGACCTTACCCTGCCTTTGAACAGTTGGGTACAGACAGATGCACAGGAAACACCGTTGCAGCCGGATATCATTACGGTAAAGGCTTATATATGCGATGTTATGCCAATGGAGGTTCCTGAAATCTCGACAGATGACAAAACACCTATGGTGTTTTTGCCCTTTAATCTTGATGGCATTACGGTTCGTGAAACTGTCATGTATGGTGCGGTTTACACTGACGGAACTGCTGAGCACGCACTGCCAACTGTATTACCTGAAGGTGTACGTATCGCTGTTTACGGTCGTAGTTCAGAATCATTTAGCGGTTATTGGTGGTATCGTGTTATTGCAGTGGATGAACATGGCAACCTCGTGGATCTTGATGGTAATCCTACAGATACACCAGTACCTGCTTATACATGGTCAACAAATATTCGTGAGTACGTTAAGGAGATTGGTGCGTATGATGAATTTAAGAGATACGCACGTATTCCAGCAGGTGCACAGCTGTATGTCTGGAATGATGAGAATGATGAGTTTAAACACGGTTCACCTCTTTCGTCTTCAACCGATGTGATTGTAGATATCCATACTCGAAACGGGTGGTACGGAATTGCGGACATTGCTCAGGACAGTGGGTATATCTTCGTTAAAGATAGCGAGCCTGGTCTTATACTTGACAGCTTGATGGAAACATTCAATTCCAAAACACATGACGTTCGGTTCAACAATGTTCCTGTCCATGCTTCATTTGAGCCTGAAAACTGGAATGACATTCATTATGCTTTGTTTGGTAATGCTCTTGCATTTCAGTTTGTAGGGTCTCCAAATGTTGATTACGGGTTCCCAGGTCTGTTGAAAGATGCTTTCGATGACGGGATGACTGCATTTTATTTCTATCCAGATCCTACTCTCTCTGCTGAGCTTTATGACTCTTTGAATCCATACTGTGTCGTTCAGAAGAACGTTGTGTCTCTCATTGATGATTCAGATCATTCATCGTACATTCGCGTTAAGCCTTTCTCTGTGATCGATGAGCTTGTTTATCGTCACCCAAGCTCTGATTCTTTCGACAAAACATCGCGTATTTTGATGGAGCATCCGGAGTATATCGACAAGTATTACGAGACGCGTGATAAGTTGGGAATTGGATTTACGCTTAAAGATTCCGTAAGAGACGCATTTCCTTCTATGGCTTCGTATGACGGAAGCATCTTTTGGTGTTCAAAGGCATTGATGACCATCACGCCTTCCGTTCTTGATCCGTATGAAGATTCTACACTTACAAGTATTAAGCTCTATGCTACAGGAACAGATGTTGTGAACAAGTACGAACATCCTTCAAGCACAGAAGCTCCAATTGGAACTATTGATTTGTCCAGAGTTCCTTATCTTCCTGTCAGTGGAACAAGTGCAAATGGATTTGCTCGTATAGACACTGTTCCGGAGTATTATATCAGACTGTCAGATATTACGTTGTCGCTTGTTGACCCACCTGAAGAAGATGAGGTTTACACTATTATTGCATCAGCTGAAAATCCAGTTACTTATTATAACGGTGTCATGCCTGACAGTTCTCTTGTCTTCCCTGTGACAGTAACCATTGGAACTTTTGTTTGTAAAATTGTAAAGGGCAAGTCCGTTTTGTCTGCACAGTATAAGGCATCAGACACGGCTGACGAGATCAAGTGTTATCTTCCGAGTACGGCTGTTGCGATAAAGATCTCAGATGAAGTACGTAATATCCTTAGTCAGGACATTATTGATGCACAGGAAGGTTTCAGCATGAATCTCATTGATGGCAATATAAAGCTGCCTCAAGCAATCCAAACAATGAGTGCTTCTGATTTGTCCATAGATGTTCTTGACCGTTGTGTTCAGATCACTCTTATTGGTCAGACAAAATATGAATCAAACTCCGCCCCTGTCAGTGGCGAAGGTGACTAATCCGTTAATCCTTGTTTTGAAAAGGAGTTTAAAGATATGAGTACGATTTTCTTTATTGGTCAGAATCCTGCCACTGGCAACCAGACACTGTACAGCGTTACATCAGGAACTCTTGGTTCAATCATGGACTCTTTTAATCCTGATAAGGATATCGTTGAGCAGATTTGGCAGAAGCGTTATGTATTCCTCAGTGCAACTTATTTAGACAGCATGAAGGAACATGCACGTGAGATCACAGATAGCTCAGTAGTTCCACGTGCTACAGTTGACACATCACTCACCAAATGCAAAAATATTAATACAGGCGATGAGAAGATACGTTTCCTCCGAAGCGGAGTTTCACAGTACAAGCGTTATGGCGATATCAGCTTGCTTTTGAAGATAGAAGAATGTGAGCCAGAGTTCACTATCAATGATCACTCAGAGAAAGTTCAGCTCCGTCCATCAGCACAACATATCCAGGAACTGTTTAAGACAGACGGAGATATTAATGTTTACAAGGCAGGTGATGTTTCTACAACTACCGGAGGTAATATCGTTGCATGGGTAGTTGGATCTTATAACGGGCATAGTATTATTACGCTTGAGGATTCTCCGGACGCTCAGAAATACGTCCTCGTCAGCAATGACGTTATCGTGGGTTACGTAAGTGAAGTCCCTGATGAATTCTATGCTAACGCGGTTCCTGTCAATGCACAGCTTACCGTTGGGGACACTCAAAAGCATTGTCTCGTCAATGGCAATGAGAATGTTACGATACTTGAGGCTCATACGACGCATGAAGTCTCACGTCAGTGGAAGAACTATCTCGAACTTTCATTGTCTAATGACGGCGGTACGGTAATTGTGACCATTGACGGGTGTCATGTTGATTACAATGTGTACCCTTCAAAGCCTTTACAGTATATTGAGCTTACGCAGCGTGTAGAAATTGAGGGTGCACTCTCAAGCATCGGATCTCGTTGGAAAGTTGAGTCTATGGACGTAAACGGCATCGTTCCAGAGATCAACATTTTTACTCCTGACGTGAAAGAAACGATCACGAACTATGATGCGTTTATTTTTGTAAATGATAATCCATGTATTGCATTACAGAATACGACGGTTACCGTTACTCAAGCTGTTATGCTACGTCCATCGTTCAGCCTTGAAAATAACGAGGGACGTACTTTCGGTAAACTTTCTGTCGGTTCCGTGTATCCTGCAGATATGGTAGTGTATGACAAGAGCGGAAGGGCATGGTTCCATATTACGTCAGATACACCGATTTCTTTGGAGGAATCTGCTGGTGTATCTACGCGTCGTGGTTGGGTAAATGGCCGTGCATCTGATGGAAACTACATCTTCTCCGAAATCGAGCCTACTGTTGTTGATGGTCATAATGTGCGTGTTAAAGAATGCGTTTACATCACGGTTAAGCAGGATCTCGGACTGGTTGAGGAAGAGCTTACAGGAAATGCATACGCTATGCTTCAGGTGTCTGCTTTAACCGTGGAAGACGAGGAGCCATACGTTCTTCACTACGGTGACAATGTTCAGCTTGTGAGAAAGAATGTAGACACTTTTCAGTTTACGCACAACGGTACCTTATGCAAATGCCCAATCGGTATGTTAGGCGTCAGTATACGCTTGGAATTCATACCTGACTTTGGAACTTTCGTCGCTGACAGCGATAACATGCTTCAGTTTAATGGTTCATATCTGTGTTCCTTACGAGGTGAAAGCCTTATTCCTGTGGTTGCTTTTGTTGTAGATGATTATGTTTCAAGCACAGATGATGCTATCCTTGATAATGATCATGCCATTACAGGGGATCACGTGTTTAAGATTCTTGGTCAGTGTGTCCATGGATCTTATCGTTATGTCAAGCTGCTCGAAGGCGACGAGGAAGAAGGCGTTACGTACATTGCACGGTATGTTGATGTCATTATACCTATAATGTATGCATTGGCAGAAGGTGATAAAGTCAAGAACTTTACGCCTAATGACATTTCGTTAAAACGCACTCCGTTCCCAGGTGCTTCCGAAGCAGAAGTAATTCCTGCCGGATCCACTGTTGACCTTACTAATTCTTTTGGCGTCTTGTTTGAAAGCCGTTGGGGTATCGGTATCGATTCAGGTAAGTTTACGAATGAAACTCTGTATGAGAAAGTGACACGTCAGGTCGGTATAGACTGTAAGATACTCGGTAGTTCTATTACGTACAAACAGTGTGTTCCATATCTTGACGGTGACGTATCAACCACATGGACTTCGACAGACTCCGTTACAGTGCAGATAACTCAGGAAGGTCTTCTTTCCGGTGAAGAGGGTACGCTTTATTGTGAGACTGTTGAGTCAAAGCGATGGATAATAGATGACGATGGAGCTCTGTGCTTCTGGGGTTCTAATTGGGGTTCTAATGATGAACGTAAATCAGCCAGGATTCCTGTTCAGAATGAGATTTATTTTAATGCAGGTGGAGGTAATTACGCGTACATTGTCATGGAAGGTACTGTACCTGCACATCTTCATTGGAATGAAAGCGAGATCAATGTTCCCGTCAACAGTGTTTTTACAGCTCTGAACGTATGGAACCGTGTTATTCAAGGTGTTCAAAATATTCATACCAATGTTTATCAGCCTTCGGAAACGTTATTTGAGCATGTCTCTCCTGATGGCGGTCGTTATCTTGTGAGACGTACAAATGATTACATGAATGTAATTTCTTACGAAGGTAATTATGGGCCTGATCACGGCGTCATGGTTCGAATGTATCGATTTGCTGATGAAACTGGAAATGACGAGTATCGTTTTGTAGAGGAAGAGCTTGGAAGTAATGCATTAAAGGTGATCGAAGGTCAAGGCGGTTCTGACACACATACAGTGTGCAGTTACTTTGTCAAGACCGTTACTGCTTGCGGAAGTGATGGAGTATTGCCCATTGATACATACGGAACTAAAGAAGTGACTGTAGGCACAGTTCCTAATTTCGTCAAGAAACTTAGAATTTCAATCCATTCTCCAAGTTTCGCAAGTGAGTCTGTTTATTACATCTCTGATGATGGTTACGCTTATCCGGAAGAAATCCTTGAAGCTACAGAGGAACTCTCATTCATTCGTTTCAGCGAGCCCAAGGATGTGTGGGTCACGAAAGATCCTACAGTTGTAAGTGAGCATGAAAATCCATCTCTTACAAGTGGCACGCCCTCTCCGATAAAGATATGGCAGTCTTCGTCTCTTGAAGGTCTGTCCAGCGCACAGCAAGAAGAACGAGATCCTCACGGATTCTTCCTCAAACTTCTTGGTAGCAGCAGTAACAACCTCCAAGGAGAGGACACTATTTTGCTTGCAGAAATTGAAGGTAATGAAGTTTACATCAGTATCGTTGAAGATGTGAATCTTCAACCATCCACCGACAACATTTATGTGGTTGAGGTAGCTAATGAGAACTTGAGGGCTGTGTTCATCGGCAACCCTGATGATACATCAACTGTAGCAGGAATCGACTCGACTGACGGAGACATTGCTGAAAGCGATGCATTCGATTACTACACTCCTGTGTTCCACCCAGGAGATCTCGTGACGTTTACAAAATCCTGTGTATGTGCAGGTGGTGTCATTCATCTTTCTGTTAATGAAGACACAGGTGTTATTCATTCTGTCAATGTTTCACGTATCGCAAGTCAGTTCTCTGTCATCAATGAGATTTACCAAGGTAGTTCACTCCCTCAGTTTTACCTTAAGGATAAAGCAGCCGCTCTTGCTCCGATGACGTACATGTTTAATGGTGAGACCCTTGAGGAGAGTGAACTTTCGTCCGTAAGTCCTGACACGGTTATGTTAAAGAATTTGGACAATCCGAACTGTGTCTATATCGCACCTGGTGTTGTGACTGATGCGTACAGAAGTACACGTGTTTCTTTGAAGCAGCCTATGGTTCTCGATGGAACAGGCGGCGTTAATGTTCTTGCTTATTCCTTCGTTATTCCGAACACACGGCTTACGCCAAAATATATGGTTTCTCATTCAGGGTCTCGTTATTACGGATTTGAGGTTGGAATCTCGTCACAAGGTGACGTACTTGGGAACGTTATCATATGGGCGTTGGAAGAATGCCTTGAACCTGTTCATTCTGTAACTTTTGAAGACTGTGATTTACAGGTCTTCCCACGCTATCAGCAGGTTCAGCTGTACAGTGATTATTCTACATCTGCATCGTATGAAACGCTCAACATATCCGTTTCAGACCTTGACAGTGCGTTCACAGAGTTCCATGTGGATAAAGCAGTCAAGCAGGACGGAGAAATCGTGTTCTACCGTATAGCTCAGAACTCTGGTATTTACTCTGGTCTTTACCTTCGTAAAGGTTTTGTACGAATCGCTGAGCCTATAGTACATAACGTACAGCTGTTCCATAAAGCAAACACTCCGTTTGTTTCTCCGTTGCTTTACGATATCGGAAACCCTGTTATCGCACATAGCCTGTACATGGTTCCTTCACGTAAGCTCGTAGATGACTCAGATCCTTCTGACATTCATACATACTATGAGGTTACGGTAGTTCTATCTGCAACTCAGACACATGCTGCATGGATTAAGGACGACAATTGTATCATCGTACAGGTTCCGTCCGAGGCAGTCTCCATCAATGACGAAACCGTTACTGTTCACGCAAATGCAAAGGCTTACCTGTGGGATATGTCTGATGCACCTGTATTGCATGTGTTTGAAGAGGATACGACATTTGAGGATTTTAGTGTTGTGAGCGACGAAGACGGATTCCGTTATATCTGCGTTGAAATGGCACGTAGTGAAATGAACAATGCTGATTCTCATATTTCCGTCGATGATCCGACGACACCTGATGTCAATGAGAGTACGGAAGCACTTCGTGTGTTCATACCTTCTGCCGATGTTACCAGAAACAAACAGGGTTCTAGCAATACGTTCTTAGACGTTGCGGACTTTAATGTCTATCTCGGTACACAGCGTATGTCTATCCCACTGTCAAAGGCTGATGGGAGTGGAGATTCTTTAAGTAGCGATGAGGAAGCTGCACTTCTTGAATATCTTGATTCCCGTCAGAATGTCGCTCATGTCGATGCAGCGTATGTTGATGAAAACGACAGTGTGGTCATGTACAGAATAGCCTCTGAGTCTTCACCTGTTGAATATTATGCTTGCATAAACGTTAAAGAACTTGAGGAATATTGGATTATGAACAGAATAGTTGTTCCTTTGACAGGACAGGACGCAGTCGTCGTTGATTCTCAGGAGGATGAGGGAGAATCTGTGGGTGACATTCTTACCGTTCTTTGGAAGTTCACTACAACAGAGGAAGACGCAGAGTTCTTCGATTGTGGAGTAGCTGTTCCCGTGGATGACGAACACGGCTCTGAAGAGATCGTCAGGATTGTCGAGGTGTAGAATTCCACTTAATTGTTGGTAAACTAGAAAACGAGAGTGCATGAAAACGCTCTCGTTTTCATCTGGTGGATCGCATTCCTCCCATAGGATTTAGCGGGTGGGTAGTTGACCAAAGAGTCCGCAAGCCCACGGGCTAAATCAGATAGACATAGCACACCCTGATTTAGCCCGGTGAAAATAAAAATAGCGTAGAATGCTTCTAAATTGCGTTCTACGCGATTTTTTATTTTACCCTAGTACTTACCAGGGTAATGTCGTAACTTTTTAGTACAGGGCAAATTTGAGCACTCTACGCATCAAAATTGTTTGGTTTTAAATACTACGTTCTATGTGACGCCATGTTGATTAAAATCTGAACTTTTTCTGTCTGTTTACGAGTGAACTACCCACCGCCTAAAGGCGAATGGGCTTCAAGTTTCAACGAACAAGACTTAGTTTTCTTCAAACTCTTTTTAGACTTTGAGTGCTTGCCAGAGGACTTATTCTCCGCTTGCATTGTATTCCTATGTTCCGTAGGAATTTAGAAGTAGATAACATAATTCTGTTTTTGTTTCAAGGATAATTTGTTATGGGTAATATTGTTCGCCTTACCCACGGTCTAAAGACCGTTGGCTTTCGGCTCGCTTATGGTAAATCGTAAAAGCGTTAAATAGGCTTTGACAAAGAAGATGCATCCTGTCGTGAACTACAAAACCATCTAAATCAACGTGTGGTTTGCGTATCATTATAAATCAAACATACTGTCTTAATCTGTTTGTTTTATCAGACGACGAGCTGGGAGTCTCAATGCTTATCAGAAAACGAAATTCAATACGGAATAAACGAAACGAATCTGACGATACACAGCAGTCAAATCCACCTAAACGTGGACGTATAAAAAACCGTATCGACCGGGAAAATTGGAAGACTGATGTGTTTCTTGTTGATCTGTTTCACGATATAGATGACCTTTATTTCGATGGGTATTTCCGACTTAACGGTTGGAAGGATGAATGGGTAAAGTATGACAGTATAGGTATTGGTACGCTTGGATGTTTCAGCTATCTTCCTGTGTTTTCAGCGATGACCCATCTTCGTGAAAATGGATGGGTAAATCAACGTATCGGATTTGTTTCGACTGGAATAACAATTAGCAAAGATACGGTGTTCAATTCACTGCATGATTTACGTGACACGCTGGCACATGAAATGTGTCATGCACTGACATTCATGCAGTACTCTGATTTACGTGAAGTGCTTGAAAGCAATCGTGAGGGTGGTCATGGTAAACGATGGCGTGATAATGCCGATATCGTAAACCGTAAAAGCGTTGGAATTGATGACTTGAGTATTACACGTTTTGCAGAACACGAAAAAGCTATGTTCCCTGTGTTTAAAACTGCACGCATGTCGGCTGAGTTTTGCTATTACTACATTGATGCTGATGAAAGCATGACGAACCTTAGGTTCTTTAGGACTAACAAACCGCAGGTTGGATTTCAGGATGCCTGGGATTTCCTGCATGACGACCCAAAAGCAAAAGTCCAATCACGCCTTCTTTTGGTTAAAGCATCTGACGCTTTTATCTCAGCCGCCGTTGGCTCAGGTTATGAAGACTTTATGGATACGTTAAAAAATAAATCTGTAGCAGGTAAATTCGTTTCTACTGCGGATCCATTCACAAGCGGTCAGTATGGGGCATCAAAAGGTGTAAAACGTCTTTTGGACTTGTGCATGAATGAGGATATGTCATACCTTCTTGATGGAAAGGTTGTCGAGCCTGTCCAGATACTTGAAGAGTGGACGCTTGAGCAGCTTCGTGATGAAGACTGATTCAGACTTTGTTATAACAGTGTAAGACGTAATCAGAAAAGAGTAGTGTTATGGCAGATGTAGGCATTTTTCAGCGTTCAGAATATTCTTTCCGTGGCGGAACTTTTACATCGGATATGGATGGTGCACGTGGTGTACTAACAGGAGTTGCTTTATCTCTTATTGACCATGGGTGGAATCTTGTAGGTACTTGGGATGAATCATTGGCGGTTCTTCCTGAGATTGTCTATATTCTGCTTGTGCATGATTCTGGTTTGAAAGCGTGCTTTGCCATGAATGTCTCTGCTGTCCCTGAGTCGTTCATGACTTTTTGTCTCCCTGCATCGGTCGGTAAGGATGAGTGCGGGCAGACACATCCAGGTCAATATGCTGGCGGTCTTATGTGTTCTGTTGTGCCTCCGACGAGTTCAGAAAAATTTGAGTTCCTACGTGACGATGATGGTAATGTGACGGGACTCAAAAAGCCTTTTCAAAGTACTCCTTTTGTCGGAACTGTTGGTGCACGTAATAGAATGGTTAAGTCTTTTTTAGACATCAATCGAACTGACGAATATTACTCCTACATTGTTGTTTCGGATGGTTACACGGTATATGGTTTTTCACATAAGATGTCCGATGAAGATCATCTTAGGGGGTTCGCATGTGGTTCGCTTATGGGAGAACTTCTTTACCCTGACCGAGATACATCATACTGTTCAAGGTATCTGGCGGTCCGTCTGAGTCTTGATGCTGATGAGAATTATCCTCCTATTGATGACTGTGGCATAGGTTCTGATGAGGACTTTGCTTTTCCATTGCATACAAAACCCGGTGTTGCATATGCAGCGTGCATGAACGCAAACAATAACATGAGCGTGTGGGTTCCTTGTCATCTTCATATCGATTCTCATTATCTGAGTTTAAAGACGTATATCCCTGCTGTCTTAGGTAAAGACAGATTTGCCCGTATCGCTGTGTTCGCAGGGTATTCTGAAGAGGAATCTGACCCTTACACATACAGAATTATGTGGGGCGATACGTTAAAGGGTTACCTGGATACCAAGCGATTTGTTATGACTACGCCGAATCACAGACCTATCGGAACATGGTACAACAATAACAGTATGGTTCATGTAGGTGGCGGACTGCTTATCGGGTACACTCAGGGTGGTCCTTTACTACCTGTCCGTTCTGAAGATTAAAAGCTATTGTATATCGAACTTCTCAGGCTTGTGTCTCTTACCTTTTTGGAGTTGTCGTGTTATGATAAGATTAAACAAATATAATCGTGTAAACAAACGGTACGAAAGCCATATTGGCACCTACTGGATGACAGCAAAAGCAATCGCTACCGTTCTTCTTCGTGATGGATGGGATGTGTTTTATCCTTCACGTCAGACGTTGGAACAGGTATCGAAAGGCACGCAGGAAGACATTTCAAACGTGTTGGGAAGTCATTTCACGTTTGTCTTTATGCGTTTGCAGCAGGATGGGAATATTCCTTTATACCCAACTCTGATTGTTCTGTCTGACAATCCGAACTCTACCCGTGAAGATGCCATGGAGCTTTTGGCTTCTCACATTGATGTAACAGCAGAAGACATTGAAATCGTTTGCTCGAATTTCTTTAAAGATGACGATGACGCCCGCATGTCTGACATCTTTGATGAAATTCGTGTGGATGTCACTCCGGGAACTGGTCGCAATGATGAGACTGTCGATGTTCGTGAGTTCACCATTGCAGATAACGGAACTGTTAGAGAATTGTCCATTTCTGCCATGCTTGAATCCCTTGGAGCAAATGACAATGCAGAATATTACACTGTTTTTTCAAAACTGAAAATTACATCACCGGGTCTTGTTCCTTTTAACTGGCAAGACCCAAAGGTCAATGCTTTGACAAAGAAATTGCCAAAGTTTGGTCTTACTTCTGACGGCATTGTTACAGTGTCTCGTGAAATGTCATTGAAGGATATGATTTCTGTAATCACATTGCAGTTACGTGAATGGTGTCATCCACGCAATCATGCTGAAGACATGTGGTCTCGCCTGTGGGAATCTGTTGCTGTCGATTACATGTGCGAGCGTCCTGATGAAAACCTTGACTTCAATCCAATGACACGTGACGATTATGGTATGTCTGAAGATGAGATTGACTACGATTCGTTGTATGATACCGTTACTGGCGAGTCAAAACGTAGAACATCCAAGCGTAGACTTGAAAAATATTCACTTGTGTTTGGAAAGAACGAACTTCGCAAACTTCGTCCGTCTCTGAAAACCAGTGCGAATGAACGTATCATGGATACCAATTCAACCATAAGCGACATTAAACAGGTGATGCTCGATTTCTTGAACTCAAGCGTCATTATGGAGGACTTCTTTGGGTTCAAAGTTCCGTTTAACATGTGCGCAAAGGTTGATATCGAAACCAAGTCACATAACTATATCCTGTTTGGTTCGTATGCTTACACAAACGGGCACAGCGATGAAGAAATCCTGTGCATCCGTGTAAGCGTTCACGGCAATCATGTGTCTTTGTTCGATGTCTATGATGACGTTCAGATTGTTGAAGATACTCAGTCTCCTGCAGCTGATGTGAAAGCGTACTTGAACAGTAAAAAGTCATTGCTTGAGAAGGGCAAAAAAGAGTCAAGAAGCGTTCGTTCTTACAGAAGAAAATACGAAGCTAACTGTATTGAATACGAGGAACTCATGCCGGCTCTCGTTGATGCGTTTAAACGAAATAAACGACAGCATGGTATAAATTCCATGTACACATGCTCCTACAAGATGTTGACAGCACATCGTGGTATCTTGACGATACGTAATTACTTGAAATTCGAGATTGATATTTGGGACCGTGTTGAGGTTCGGTATGCTGATACTCATCAGATGATGGGAGTTTATGACGTGGCTGAATTTAACAGTGTTTCCGAACTTGCTGACAGTATCATCAGTGACATTTTCCGTACCATGTAATTAAGGAGGTTTCCTATGACTCTTTTTAATCGTGACCGATTCAAACGAATTAATGAACGTAATAAACGTGTTCTTAAAAACGAATCCATTGCAGATGATACACACAACTTGTGGTATTCGTTTGCAGAAGAACTCGAAAAAGGAATGGCAGAACAAGGTGTCTATGTCTATATCTGGCTTAACGATATGGGCTATATGGAAGTTACAGAAGTCGATGAAGGCACGACCTGCGTTATTTACGCCAAAACTTACAAGGATGGCGGTTTCATGTCGCAGCAGCTTATGGTTGAGCAGGAGGATGGCAGCTTCCTTCCCGGTGAAAAGTTCGACATGGGTGAAATGCCTGACGCAGATCGGGTTGTTCCAGGACTTCAGTGGCTCGAACCTCAGTATGTCGATGAAGGAAGAAGTGTAAAACGTCGCACACGCCGTGAGTCTGTACGTACCGATTATGAAGGTGGTTTCACGGACACTATGAAAGCCGTAGATGCAATGCTGACAAAGTACTATGATGGCGGTCAGGTCGAAATCACAGTTACAGATAACGGAACCGCTGTCGTTACAGTGTTCCCGAAAAACGGTGAAGACGAAAGCGTTACCGTTCAGTTGGATTATTCAAACGACAAGGCAGCCCTTAAAGACGACAGTGGAAACAAGAAAATCGTCAGTGTAGACGTTGATAAGCCTGAGTTCGACAAACTGGGTGAGGGTATTATCGGTCTTGTTGATGCACAGCTCGGTAAAGGCAAAAAAGAGTCACGTAGAATGCGTCGTGTACGTCGTAACGAAGCAAGCATGGCTGATGTTGCTGACGATGAAGCCGCTCAGCGTTATGCGGAGGTTGATCCTGAGCATTGTTCGAAAGATCAGTTCGTGTCGCGTCTTAAAGTCGGTGACTTGTTTGTCGGTAATTGTTGGGGAAGAAAAGCATACTTTAAAGTGACGGGTTTCCGTGGAGGACGTGTTGTTCTTTCATCTATCGGTAAAAGCTCATCCGGAAAACTCGTTCCAGGTGTAAGCGAGCCTCTGTTTGTTCCTGATCCTTCTAAGCCTGGTTCGGAAAAAGGTGCTCATGCACAACCAATCAAGAGCTACACAGGATGTGCCCTTTCGAGTCGTGACTGGACATTCGACATGTGGAACGGAAAATGGAATTTCCACGACATTAATGGGGCACTCGGTTTTTAGCCAAAAATAGTTGATTACGTAATCAACTAGGCATACCACCAAAGAGAAAAGGCCGCATGAAATATCATGCGGCCTTTCTTTTTACGTGTTGATATTTGCGACATGTTGCGGGAAGAAGTTAGGTATTGGTTTCTTTCCAAGTTCGTTTGCTACGGCCCCATCACGAAGTAAATCAAGACAGTGCGCATACCCTGTTTTGTATGTGAAGTCGTTTGGATATCCGTAAGGTCGTAGTGAATGCATGAAGTTGTGCAGAGCCGCACAGTCAACTTCGTTGTTTCCCTTTTCTTCATTTGGAAAGATTCCGCCGTCAATTAACGATACACGAATGTCCCAACAATAATCTGCGTTTCGTGTATGCTTGTTGTATCGTGTGATGTGGACGTGTGGCGGAATTTCTTTCTTGTCCTGCGACATGCACACATAGAGTTCATACGTGTAATCTCCCATTATATCGAGATTCCCAACCAAAGCACGTCCACATCCTGCTCCGATTTCGCATTGTGGTAAGTGTTTCTCGATGGTTGATCTATATGTTGCATCGAAATCTGAAAGAACTTTGTACACCTCGTTACGCTCTCGTGAAACCAAGTCACATGTTTGACAGAACATTTTCGTGATGGCAGCCCATAACGGTTGCTGTTTGTTCTCTTCCGTTGCACGAAGAATATCCGCATCTTCTTGCGGTGAAACACAGTTAAGCGAATGGACGTATTTCAGGATTTTTCTTGTCGTCTCAGCGTCATTTCGATGTGCTGAAATACACAGCAGAAGCAAACGAACAAGCCATTCCGAAGCGGCGTTTTCTTTGATGAACTCCAAATTTTTAGCAGGGATACGGTGGAACAGTTCGTCATAAAGTGCATATACGTCAAATAGTTCCATTATGGCCTGTGGAGTACGTGGTTTTTCGCTGTCGTTGTACCGTGCGTAAGACTCGTTAAATAGACGGTCAATAAATGGTTTTAGCTTGTCTTTCGTATAGACGTGTACTGTTTTATCGTCAAAGTCGATTCCGAACTCACGACATACCTCGTTAGACAATTTGAGGCTTTGCCATTCGTCCGGGTATTTCGTTGTAGGATGTGTAAAGTGTTCCGCTATGTCCATCGCAAGAATGTACGTAGTGTCGTTTAACTGTACCCCTCGTATACCTCTAATTCGGAATGGAATTTGGTTACTCATTGTTTGTTCCTTCTGTCTATATACGTTTCCTTTTACCGGTCGCCCGCGTCTTCGTGAAATGAAATCATGTGTGCTTCGTCTATGATTAGCTGTCTTTGGTAAATTGGGATGTACTTTTTAAGCCATTCACATGCATCCTCTTTTGTTGCGATGTTTGGTATGTCGATATCGAGGTAATGGCATATTTTCGTGATGTAGCGTTCCTGCTTTATGGTCATTGCTTCATAGCATGGTACTCGTTTACGAAATACAGTAACGAAAGGGAAATTGTCTGCAATATGTTTTGTGTTGTCGTCATTCATACCCCAAGATCCTTTCTTTAATAAGCGTTTAATCCCTCATACGTTCATACCACAAGCGTTTATCAGTGTTCTAAAACAGCACCACGATAAATGCCTTCAATCACATAGTCTTTGGTGTTCTGGTTCGCACATCCCGTAGGTCACACAGAGGTTTCTGTTTCATGCAGATTCGTTTGTTTTCGTTCCTATTTACGTAAGAATCCTAAATCATAAACCAATGGACGCAATTCGTTTCCGAACTGTTTGAACAGATCGCGGAATCGCTTGAAGTCTTCTGGCAGGTATTCTTTCCAAAGGTTCTTCAACTGATAATACCCTGCATCCCATGTGTGAATATGGTAATCTGGATGGTCTGATTCAAACAGGGTGCGATACTTCATTGATTTGACCGTCATCTCTGTTGCTAGTTCGAGAAGACGTTTTGCTGTTTCGGATAAGTGCTGTGCTATCTCCGGCTTCTGCAAGAGCGTAAACACATACCGTTCTTTGCTTGTCCGTGCATCGTTAAACATGAAGTCATCATGATTTTCATTAGCCAAACCCATCATGGTATCTTTAGACATCCAGAAGAACTCATTAGGAATATCATAGAGCTTTCCTTTGTACGTGATTTGACGCATCGACGTTTGGTTTGATTTATTCTCAAACAGGGAATACACGATTGAGTCTGCTTCAAACCGTTTGTAATCAGGATGACTCTCGTTCGGTGCAAGATATTCGTCTGCGTGATTTATCCATGTGTTTTCAATGAGTTTTCTAGCCGTGAACAGTGCTGTGCATCGGGTGAAGTTCTCTTTACATATACCGTGACCGTTACCGTTACCGTATGTTGTTGAAAACATAGCCACTTTCTGCTGATTGTCTTGAATTGAATTTGCATTATTCAAACAATACCCTAACTGACCTTCAATTCCACTAGCCCTTATATTGCACTCTTTAATGGTCAATCCTGATGTTACAGGTGGAAAACAATCCGTTCTTTTTAATCTTTTTACAGGTTCACGAACCCAATCATTAGCTTTATTAAAGTAACTTGAGTTATAGAGAACATGACTTCCTATGACATCAATAGAACCATCGTCAAGAATATCAATCAATTTTAGTTTGTATTCCTTAATTGGTGTTGCCTGTCTATTTGATTTCCATAAAGTAAGACTAATACCCCAAACATCAGAAACATCTGCAAAATGGCTCGCCTGAAACAAATAAGCATCAAGACATTCCCAACGTGATGTAAAGTTTTTCAAGAACGTACCCTGTTTTGCGCCTGATAGCCAGATTGGATTAGAGAATAATGCAAAGTACGCATTCGTAAGATTATACTTCTGAACTAGCTTTGTTATGCGATACATAAACTGATGTTGAAGATTTTCACTACCTCCAAACTTAGTTTCCGTCATATTATCACGAATCGATGTATCATTCGTTCCACCTTTAGATTTATTATCATAAGTACAGGCAGTTCCATAAGGCGGATTGATGAAGAACACAATAGGCTTGTTTTGTTCAAAAGCATTTATCAGACCTTTGTCAAAACACTCATCTCCGTCATTCAAGAAGTCCATTTGCCATTTGGTTGCCTCTGGATTATACCGCGAACCCAATTCAAGCTCTCCTTTATCCAGTGTAGAGCAATAGAGTTCTTTGAAGCGGTAATCCCTTGTCAGTCCACCTGTTCCCCAACAGCAATCGTAAACAACGTATTCATTACGCCAATTCTCGCCCAACTCTTTTTCAATCATGCGGTGAGCAAAGTCTGTAAACCGAACTGGCGTGAAGAAAGCACCCTGTCTTCTTCTAGTTGTATCCTCAATCAGACGGTCAGCAATCGCCGTGAAGTTCATTCTTTCTTGCGGCGTGTATTCCCTTGCATACTGGTCAAAGAATGAGACAAAGGAAGCACTGTTGACAGGTATGTTTCCGTTAGGCGTAATAAGGGTGTTTTTCTTTTTCGGATGGAGGTAGTACGCTTCATCATTTGTTATCAGACCGATAAATACAGTCACCAGTTCATTAGCACTTAAAGCGTCTTTTTTAAGCAGAACACGATCACGGAAATACTCAAAGATGGATGCAATATTATGCTCTGTGATACGCACATAACGCTTCACATTCTCACAAAGGTTGTGAATTTTCGCGATAACGTCTTTAAAGTCGAATGACTCATCAATCCAGAAGACGTAGGGATTTATGGATTCGTCTTCAACGATATCAAGCACCATTTCAGGGCATTTCTTATATGCTTCAGACGGTGCAGTCTTCCAGTTCACATTCCAGTCAAGGTATTTAAGAAGTTCGTTTGAGTGCATGACAAAGCATTCGTTGATGTCGCCTACCATAACTACGTTAGGTAGTTCCATTCCTGCATCCTCAAATCGTTTGAGGTAGAACACTACTTGGACAAGAACTTTTGCAATAGCAGACTTCTGCTTCATGTCTTCGTTATACTTGTATTCCATTATCATCTTTAGCAAATTTCCGTGTCCGAATGTGGTTGAGATAACTCCATCACATTCGTAAGGGTGCTTAATGTCTGCATCCTTGAAATAAAAGGATATTCCCTCGTTGTATATGTCTTCTACCTCTCGTTCGATTGTGCATGTCTTCATGCGATAAAATGGTTTGAAAGACTTTAATGTGTCTGCAAATTCTTTCACTGTATGTGTTTGACTGTTCTTCTTTGTGTGTTCTGACATGATTCAACTCTCTCAAATATTAGTACTGTTTTGCTTTTCGTATGCTTTATGTAACAGAAACTAGGCATACGTGTGTTCATTATCTTGTTCGTTGAAGTTTGAAGCCAACACGACTTTAGGAGGTTGGTTAGTTCAACTATCTGTCGCCATAGTTCTCGTATAAGTGCAGCATGTGTGCTTCATCTGACGCAATCTCCGCGTGGAACCTTGGCACATTTTCTTCAAGCCATTTACATGCTTCTTCCTTTGTGGTTACTTCAGGAAACTCCATGTCCATATAGTTGCAGATGTCCCGGATGTATCTTTCTTGCTTGTCGGTCATCGGTTCGTAATCGTGCATTTTGCCTTTTACTTTTGTTGCGAATGGAAAGTTAAATTCAATTTTGTCTTTTATGTCTATCATGCTCACCTCCATGTATGTTAAGAAAGCGACTCTACTGTAACATGAGTGTGCATCTGTTCCTCGTATCAGCACCACGTTTTTAGGTCTGTATGCACGTCAGAAATTTTCAAATTATCTAATTCCGTTGTATTTGTTTTGTATGGAATGTCGTAGGAGAGATGTTCTATGTTGAGATTCGTATCGGAAAAGTTCGGTATTCAGTATGACTTGTCTGGGTTGAAGGCCTTGTACTATTCTGCTAAAGCCGCCTTGGAAAATTTATATCGTGAAGACAAACACCCTTCTGACGGATGTTGGGTTGCCGATTCGGTTTACTACCTAGAATCCGTGGATGATGTTCCAGACAGTGTGAAGAAAAACAACTACAACAGAGTGTCCGTGTGTTTCGTACTTCTCTCGGATTACGATATCACTAGCAAAAATACAAAGGCCAGCGATGCTGAAATTAAGGAATATTGGGATAATGTTCTGTCAGCACTTCAACACAGAAATCACTTCTTGATATGGGAAACCCTTATATCCTCAGGAGGGTTCTGTGCAGCACAGAATGTTGTGGTGAAAATCCGAACATCGAATTTCGATGCCTACTTCAGCACCCGTGGTAATGATGTGGACAGAGAAGCCCTAAAGACTCTCCAACATGAGATGGTTCATGCCTTTGATGAACTTCACTGGGAAGGGGATTCGCCGATGCGTCAGGACGACATGAGTAGAGGTCAGGCCAAGAACATGCGTCCGTTGGAGGATACCAAGGACAAGGAGATGTTCTCAAAAGCCTTGTACCTTCTGTACTGCCTATGGGTAGATACGGAGTTCAATGCATGGCAGGTGGGAGCGGTAAATGACCTGGTGTACGATATCGTACCCAACTTCCGTAAACAGGCCGTAACTGATGACTTTTCTACTAAACTTCCAAACGTCATACGAACATTGGATGCCTATGATCAGGACGAATTCTGGTCATACCTGAAGACCTATATGGAGATTAATGCAGAAGCCGACAATGTATCCAAATTGGAGAAAATGTCCGTGGATGCTTTCAAGACATGGTTCATCAAGGGGTCTAATGACAGACTGGACAAACTGATTCGTGACGCCTCAAAGAAACATTACCTGTCCAGAGAACATGAAAGAGCCACTAACGCTCTTGCTGATGCGATTGAGGAACAGTTGAAGCAGAATAATTATCCTACTAATGCAAAGTCCTGCAACATCAAGGTGTCTGTCAGTCATTATTTCAGAGACTTGTCTTATGCCTACCCGATTGATTTGGAATTCAGCTGGTCAAATGTTTTGTCCTATGCGCATTACACTCCAATAAAGGATTTCAATCAGACAGGTAAAGTCACGATGTCGGTACGAAAGGTTCATTTCCAGAGTACTGTGAATTTCTTGGATCTCACCCACGATGTTAATAATAAGTCGTTCTATTATGCATTCACCTTCTTGCAGAGGGATTATATAGAAGTGGTTGCCTCTCTTCTGAATAAAATGTTAGATGCCGTGGTGAAATGAACAGTATCAAACCACATGATGCCTTATGGCGTATACTATCGAATAGAAAGTAGCCGAAATCCTTTGTATGCTTTTCGGTAGTTCATGTAAGATGGAGACGAACCATGCCAGTACAGACAACACAAGCAAAACGTCTTGTCACGGAATCGCTCGTGAGTGAAATGCGGCGTGTTGACGAGAAGGGTTCCGGCAAATCTTCCAATGCTTTATGCATCGTGGAAGGGCCTTGCATGGAATTCGGAAAAGTCAACCAAAACAACCGCATCTACTCCCGAAAGCTGATCGAGGACAGGATAATCAATTATCCGCCGGTCAAAGAGGCCATTAAGAATAAGTGTATGCTTGGCGAGGGTGGACATCCGGAGACACGTGTTGACATCGCATACCCTGAGGTTGCTTTGTCTGTGGAACGTATCTGGATCCCAGAGAACAGCGACCATCTCGTTTTTGGAAGATTCGCTATTCTTGACACGCCGGTAGGGCGTATTCTTAAAACGCTTATTGATTACGGCAGCAAAATCGGTATTTCAGCACGTGCTCTTGCAGAAAGTAAAATGGAAGGCAATACGGAAGTGATGTCGGAAACTGAGTACGACTTAATCACGTTCGATGCAGTTCCAGACCCTGGGTTTAAGTGCGCACACCTTGAAAAGGTACAGGAAAGCAAATCGCTTGAGTCTATGACGACAAGCGAGCTTAGAAGCAATGTTGCGGCATTGTCCGCATTAAAGATTCCTGCTTTTGAAAGCCGTATGCGTGATATGGCACAGGAACTTGAAAAACGTACAGATGATGCAGTAAACTCTGTTATCCGTAAGAGTAATGGTGTGAACGCACTTACGCTGAACCGCAAGGATGAAACAAACCATAACACGAAAAAGCTCAGCATTGATGCTATTATGTCTTCGTCTGATAAAGCTACGGATGCTTCTGGTTCATGTAAAGCCTTTGAGTCTGTCTCTCACGCGTCTGAGAAGGAAACGGACGGTATGCGTATTGCCCGTATGGAGCAGGATATTGATGCTTATCGTGAAACCATTGAGACGCTCACTGAAAAGGTTGAAACTTTACAGGCAAATGAAGCGTTCTTGAAGCGTAGTAACGAAAGTTTGCGTTCCGGTATTGAGAGAGACATTTATCAGGCACATTACCTTGAACGGTATTCAGAGCTTGCATGTAAAGCAGAGTCTCTTGCACGTAAACTTGATTCTCTTTACAAGCGTTCACAGTGTATCGTAAAACGTGTAAGTGAGTCTTCTTTACAGAAAGTTTCAGTTAAGAAGACTGACGAAGCTGTAGAATCGGTATCGACGGGCAAGATTCGACGTACCCGTTTTGACCATAAACAGATGAAGACGGAAGCTGTAAACAATAAAAAACAAAGTCATCGTGTGCCCGTAAGCGACCTTATGTCTGATGAAGGTAAAGATTGCATTCAAGAAACAACACAGCGTCTATCGAAACGATACAGAATAGACGCTGACCGACTTACGGAGCTTGCTGATAACAATGCAGTAACTAAAGGAAACGGCAAGTCTTACGAAAGACGTGTTCGCAGTATATCTAACTTTGAGCGTGATGTTCACGAAATAGCCCCTGCCCGAGGGGTGTTCCTTACCGGTAAAGGGAAATGAAAGGAGAGTTTTTATGGCAGTTTTGACTAAAGAAGATCGTAACATTCTCAAACGCAATTATGAATCCTACGTTAAGAAAGTCACTGATGTTCGTGGTAAACTTACCTCGGCACAGGAAGACACCCTTCTTTTGACATTCAACAACGCCGCCCGCGTTCTTGAAGAGGGTCAGAAACGTGTGAACGAAGGAATCATCCGCAGCGGTATTTCTCAGCCGTCCGGAATTTCTTGGTTCCCCGAACACATGATTAACATGATTGCCAAGATGAGTGCTTCCTCGATTATTGAAGACCTTATTTGGGTGCAGCCTATCGACAGTCCTCAGGGTCAGATTACTTTCTGGGAAATGACCTATGGTGACAGCCGTGGTGACAATCTCCAGGGCAACGTGATGATTAACGACCTTGGCGTTTCCGTCAATCACACAAGTCGCAACCGTTTTGCTTCTGGTCGTATCTGTGGTGAACCCGCTACGATCGTGGGCGGAAAAGTCGAATTGCATGTTGCACATATGCCTATGCTCATTGATGCTGACAATCAGATTATCTTCACTGATGCAGGTGATTCGAGCAAACGTTATGCACTTCGCAAAACAGGCACGAGCACATGGGAACTTCGTGCTTTGGACGCTCAGGGTTATCCTATCGGTAGTGACCTTCTCAAGGCCGGTACCCTCGAAGTTAATCCGGACAGCGGTCTTGTGATGTTTGCATCCGAGAATGATGCTTTTTCCAAACTCTCAAGTGTGTTCGTTGATTACACTCAGGATTTGGGTTCTGCTCCTTCTTTGGCTGGTCGCCCTGTGTTCCGTATGAGAAACGAACCGATTCATGCTCTTCCTCACAAACTCCGTGTTGAGTATTCGTTCGATGCAGGTTACATGTATCAGAACAGCTTCGGTATTGACCTTCAGAAGACCCTTATTGACAACTGCACAATGGAAATGAAACAGGAACGTGACAATGAGGTTATTGACAACCTTCTGCGTCAGGCCGGTAACCGCACAATGTGGGATCGCACCAACACGAATTACATTTCACAGCGTGAACACGATGAGAGCTTCTGCGGTGAGCTTCAGAAATGTGCCAACAAGATTTACCAGAAGAGCTACAAATTCCGTGGTAACTGGGCGGTTGTCGGTATTGAAGGTCTCAACGTTCTTATGAACATTGGTCGTCCTCGTTTCGAACCGAACTATGTTGAGAATCCTAACGGTCCTTACGTTGCAGGTGTTCTTGATAACTCACTCAAGATTATTTGTTCACCTTATATTCGTGAAAACGAGTACTTAGTTGGTCATAAGAGTATATTAGAGAACAGTTGTGCACTGCTCGCAGACTACTTACCGATCATGCATACAGACTGGTTGACTAGAAATACGTTCACTGTCGAATCAGGCTTCATCAGTATGTGGGCTTATAAGATGCTCCGTCCTGAACTCCTCGTTCGTGGTGAAATCAAGGGTTATTAGTTCAGTACTTTTTGTTTAGTACTGGGATTTGATAAAAAGAAAAGGCACTCGGTTTGAGTGCCTTTTCTTTTTAATATCAATGGTTTACAGTAGTTCCTGACATATTATTCAGTACTATACACGTTTAAATCTGTATGAATAATCCATTGACAGTCAGTGCGCCGGCATATAAAGTCCTTTTGTAGCAAGTGTTTTTGCTTATTTTGTGGAGAGACTAGATGCCGACAGTAATTAAAAACATTGTAGGTGAGGTGTTTGGAGACCTGACCGTTATTGGTGAAAATCGTGAGCAGAGCGCATTGAGGGCAGTATGTCGATGTTCCTGCGGAAATGAGTATATTGTGCAGTACAACCGTCTTACACGCGGGTTAGTGACTCAATGCAAGGTATGCAAAAGAGAGAAAGGGTCACGCAGGTCTCCAGACATGTCTGATGATGCAGAAGGAAGCACGAGCCACACGCTTGTTTTTACCGGGAATGCGATGACGGAAGGGGTACGTCAGTATTACTGCACATGCACTGTATGTGGCAAATCCTCATGGTACACAAAGCGTCTTTTCAGACTAGGTTATGCCAAATGTGACTGTGAACGCCTTATGGAACGAAGAAGGCACTTCATAGAGATTCTGAAGAAGTACCGTGTCATGAAGTATCCGAAGTATAATCGTGGTGATCTTCTGCAGGGAACGAAGTACGGGAAGCTAACAGTCATAAAGAGAACTGAAAATCCTCCACATGATGACCCTGCTGTATGGTATGACTGCGTATGTGACTGCGGCAGTGTTGTATCTGTAAGAAGGAAACTCCTGCTTAACGGGATGACCCGTTCATGCGGATGTCTTCATAAGGAGACGTTCGTTGCATCCCGTGAATACCCTGAATGGGTACGTCCTCTTCTGTTCAAGGAAAGTGAACTTGTTCGTCTGGACAGAAAGGAAATCAATCTGTACAGCGACGAGGTCACGCTTAAATGTTCTGTGTGCGGAAACCCGTTCACAAAGAGGATGAAGGACATAATAAGCAATGAGTATCGTGTGCCTGTATGCCTTGAATGCGGCAGTCGTACAAGTGCGTTTGAGGAAGAGGTGTCTGATTACGTTATGTCACTTGTATCACCCGAAATTGTCAGACGGCATGAACGTAGTGTTATGGAAAACGGGCTTGAGTATGACATCTTTATTCCTTCCATGAACCTCGCGATAGAATGCAACGGAGATTACTGGCATTCAGAAAAGATACGTACAGACCGACGATACCATTACAGGAAATGGAAGGATAGCATGTCAAAGGGGATACGTCTTGTACAGATATACCAGACATCCTGGAATGTACGTAAGGACGCATGGAAGGCATTTCTGCACGATATTCTGGTTCCACGTAAAGTTATGTACGCACGTTGCTTGGATATCAGAAAGGCCACGCATGAAGAGGCGATTTCTTTCTACTCATGCAATCACATGCAGGGTCTTAATGCGAGGACGAATGTGTCTGTGACCTATTCCCTTACAGACAAGGGTACCTCTGAGGTGTTCTGCATGATGTCTTTCAGTCTTCCGAAATTTAAGGACGGTCGCTTTACCGGCGGTCAGTATGAGCTTCTTCGGTTTTCAGTTCGTCATGGGTATTCCGTTGTCGGTGGTGCCTCAAGGCTGCTTCGTGCGTTCGAGCGCGAATACAGACCTTCTTCCGTTGTTTCTTACTCCGACTGCGATTTGTTCACAGGAGGCATGTACGCGAGCTTGGGGTTTGAACGTATAGACGTGAGTTTTCCATACTATTGGGCAAGGGGAGTGTCTACGGTCGTAAGGCGCGAGCAGGTTCAGGTAAAGAAATTGAAAGCAAGGTATCCTGAACTTTATGAGGAGGCTGTATCATGCGGGGCATCTAGCAAGGAAATCTACATCATGGAGAAGCTCGGTTACTTCCGTGTGACTCGTTCAGGCAACATTAGGTGGATTAAATACTATGACGATGATATGAGTACAGTATGACATGTGACAGCATGAAAAGAAACTCAGATGTGCCAAAGGGAAGGATGTCGCATACGTTAAGGTTCACCGGTGACATCCGTACCGATGGTATAGGTGATGATTCCAAACGCATGTACCGGTGTGTTTGTGTCCTGTGCAAGAGGGAAGGTTGGTATCCTAAAAGACTTTTCAAGAGAGGTTACTGTTCCTGTGAATGTGAACGTATGCTTTCTGCACGTAAGCATTTCGTAGAACTCCTTCATTCTTACAGAATAAGGAAGTTCCCTGTAAGGCACGAAGAAGTTCCTGCTTTATGCATTGCACACAAACAACGTACATCCATAACGCTGTCATCTTTTGGTGTTAAGTTCAATGAAACAGCAGGTATGCGTTTGCATTCTCTACTGTCTTCATCTGTAAACAGAGTTAAGTTTCCTGTTGCCGATTATCCGTCATACGGTACGGTTTTATCTGATGAAGACGTAACGATGAAATCCATTATTAAATGTTTCTCTCCGACATTTTACTCTCTGCTGTATGCGCGTGATTCGTCCGGTACGTCGGATTGTCAGTATGACTTCAAAGTGATGAATGATGTAAATACTAATGATGAGTTTCTTTCAAGAATAGACTACAGTCCTTTCGTAGAACACCTTATGCCGTGTGATTATAAAAGGGAGTCGTTTATGTACGTTGAATGTGGGTGTGCATACCTGTGCTTGCGGTTCGATGCACGTCTTTTGTCTTCCCGTAAAGTTTGTTGTAAGTATCCGATACTTACCATGCGTGTGTTCCCAAAGGTATCCCACTTTCGATTTACGGACAGATTCTTAAATGAGTTCATGACCTGGTTTTGTTCGTCATCCGTTCGTAGAAATCCGTCTGAAGAGTCATTTAGGTTTGCTGTAGAATTGACGATGCCTGAGATATGGTTTTCTGATGTTACATGTATGCAGCCTTCGAAGCGTAAAGCCGCTATCCGCAAATATCCTGTGTGGGTTGGACGTGATTGTATTGTTCGTGAACGTGTGTTTTCACAGGTGGGATTTTCCCTTCGTTCATTGCTCGCCCTTATGTACCCTGAGATGCATGAATCTTACGTCAAGACTTCTCCTGCATGTGAGGTGTGCCTTCGTATGATGGGCAGGTTGGGTTTTGTTTTATCTGAGGAAATTCCTTGTGCTTCTTTTACGTATGAGTGTGTATGATGTGTATCAAATCACAGTCTTATGTACTTATGGAGGTTTTATGCGTACAGTGAAATTGATTACATGGAATCCGCAAGATGAAGTTTATGAAATGAGTCTTGGTACTTTAACTGCCACCAACATTTCAAGCTATGAGATTTCGTGTACCGGAGATCTTCACGTCGGGGAAAATCTTTGGGTTGGTGATGAGTTTCTGACAGCCGCATTTATACGCAGTATGAAAGAGACTAAAGAAGATCTAAATCTGAATACGCTGAAAGCACATAAAGTAGAAATTCTTGATAAAGGTGACGAAAAGGGACGGCTTGGAGTGTCCGATGTTTATTTGACTGACCTTTATGGAACAACTGCGACCTTGGGTTATGCAGATATCGGCAACATTACCTGTAATAAGATCACATTTGGAGATGTGTCCCTTGACAGAAATGTATTGTCTTCCTTGCTGAATGATTGGAATCCGTCTGATGGCGATACTCAAGAGATTAAGGGAGAAAAGATATTCCAAGATTATGTGGTTCTTAATGATGCTTACATCGATCAGTATGAGTTAGGGACAGGTTTTGTGGGCGGTGATATGACCGTCGATGCCAATATTATCCCCGAAACGACCTCATCATGGCTTGGTGATCAGGAGCATCCGTGGGGAAACGTCTCTACACAAGGTATCCGAAACACGTGGGTGGAGAACGGCGTTGATCATATCGGTGCCATTACTGTATGTGCAACCACACTCAAACCGGATCCTCACGCTAATGTCTCGGGTCTTGGAACTGAAGAAGATCCGTGGGAAGTCGCATACATCAAAACACTTCACGTCACATTCAGTGCGGATTTCCCTCAAATCACATGCGGTGAACTCACATGTGAAAGTCTAGCCGCTGGAAGATCTGGTATAACAATAACCAGATCCATTTTACCTGATGGTAGTAATATTCGATTAGGTGATTACGACAGAAGGTTCATAAGCGTTTATACAGATAGCATTGACTTTGGCACTGGCTATCTATCCACAGGAGGTTCAGGACTTCTGTCAATGCAAGGTAGTTTAATACCAACAGTTAATGCTTTGTACGACTTAGGCAGCAGCTCATACAAATGGCGTAAGATTTATACTGATAACCTTCAATGTACATCAGGTATAACATTGATGGCCGATAACGACACACGCCAAATCGTTATGGATGCCATTTCTGGTGGTCTTAAGATTGGTGGTTTTGATGCCGGTTTTGGAATTAGACTAGAGCCTACAACTGGCACTGACAAAAAACCGCCTATTACGTGTGGTAAATTACATGGCGAACTCGTTTCGCCTGAATATGTACCGACAGCGGATCATCCAACATTTCCTGGCGAGAATGAATATACTGAGCCGCCTTTATTCAAGGTAGAAATTGGGTCAATAATAATGGCAATTCCGTGTTGGGCAACTTTAAGAAGTATTTTCGGTAACCCACAACCCGCAGGTAAGATTATTGACGTGGTTACGCCAAGTAATTGGGAGACCGAACAGCCATTTGCACATACAAATGACTACGAAAATGATCCTGAAAGAGGCGCATGGTATTATGCCACATTTAAACCAGGTTCTGATTCTAATGGTACAAGTACTTATGTACCGCTGAGTACTGCAACCCAAGGCAATGGAGGCGGTGCACCTAATTACGCGTATCTATCGTCAGGTAAATACAAATTACTAAGCTGTGTGAGTTCCTACAACAGTTCTTATGAGGACTACGTGCCAAATGGTTATACAGGTGCTTGCGTGATGCTGCAACGAATTAAGTGAACTACCAAGTAGGCGTATGGGACAGGTGTTTGCTATTCGCGTGTCATCGTATCTGTGTTTGCGTTATATCTATATTTGAAGAAGTTTGAAGACGGCTTGAAAAGCAGTCCGTAATCTGTTTCAAATGTTGTATTATGTAAAGGAATCATTGCTATGGTAAAAGCAGAGGTTAAGAATTTACGTCGTGTTAAGACAGGCGTGTGGGTTGGTGGAAAACGGTATATTTTCCCCGCAGGGATTCAGGTCAGAATGAACCTTACGGATGATATGCTTCGTGAGCTTCAACGCAACAATGCGTTCTCTGTAAAGGTTATTTCCGCAATTTCTGATAACGGAAATGCCTTACATAAACCAGTAGAGAACGACATGGTACCTAACGAAACACCGATTGATACTGTTGCTGAAACTGTTTCGTCTGAAGAACATCAGAGTGTTGAAGAAGTTACGGATACAGTAGAACAGGTTTCATCGGAAGAAACCTCTGATATGGATTCAAAGAACGCTGAAGTTAATAAAGCACACGAAGAATCCCCTAAGAAAGAGATTTTCATGATGAAAAAGGACGAACTCGCTGCGTATCTCGCGTCAAAGGGTATCGACACTGATGGTATGAGCCGAAAAGACATGCTCAAAGCCGCAAAGAATCTTTAATCGTTTGGAGTCCCGTTATGTCACGCAATGAAGATTCTGTTGTACGTAAGATACTGGATATGCTGGATGTTGATGCAGGTGATCAGCCGTATGTTCTTGCATGTCGTAACGATGTATGCCTTTCGCCATCCATGTTTGACGAATGGTTATGCGATTGTTTCAATGATGCCGTTTCCGATACTGTTCGTGCTTTGAGTGTAGCAGATGCTGATGAACATTTAAGGTTATGCATCCTGTCCGGTGAGGGTGATGATGAGGTGTATGGAGTAACTGCGTATCTGTTTGAGGACGATGAATCTTTTGAAGATTTCGTTTCAGATTATGGTACATGTGATAATGTAACCATCATCACAGAGCTTGAAGATCGTTGCGATTATGTGACGACAACCATGTTTGAGTTGGTCTGCAATGAACGCGAGGTTCACAAACTTTTGAAATAAGTGAGGTACGCTGTTTTAAGTTATTCCTGTTATGTCAAAGCCACCGTGCTTCATTCATGGTGGCTTTGTTGTATCAAAAAACAAGGATACTTATGTTAGTTCCTTTCCAGGAGAGTACAAATGCTTTTAGACCGTGCAAGATGGGTGAACGAGATTAAGACACGTCTAGGCTGGCCTGTCGTGAACATCGAGATAGGCGATGACGTAATAAGTCAACAATGTGACATCGCTATACGAAAAGTAGCACCTTATCTCAATTCAGTTGATGTATTCACGGTAGTGTCTTCCACTGTTAAATTTACCGATAAACTTGTCTATGCTGTTTTGCGTGTGCATTCTCCGTCAGGTACGTATGCACAATCAAATTATCAGGCTACTACGGACATTATTCAGATGAATATGTACTATGGCAGCCTTGGTAACAGTACGGCGTTCTCAAATGGTCTTCAACAGTCGTTACTTGCACAGACGTTATATAACACTCTTGAAGAAACCGTTGACGATATCGGGTTTCGTTTGGCAGGTGATACGTTATACATTGATGGTCAAAAACCGCCTTATACTGTAGAGGCAATCACAGAAAAAAGCGTAGAGAATATGCCAGAAAACTATGTCAATTGGTGTTTTGAGTATTCTCTTGCATTGACCAAATTGATACTCGGTCGTATCTATTCAAAAGTGACTATCCAGGGTTCGCCGGTCACATTGTCTTCGTCGGACCTTCTGTCTGAGGGTAACAGTGCAATAAACGAGTTGGAACAGAAGCTCGGCACAGTGTCACACAGCTTGTTCTACTGCATGAGGTAAGGATTATGAAATTTAAAGAGTTTCTTGACTTTATTTACCGTGAGTTAAACGCACGAAAGATGGATTACTTCATGGACTGTGAGTATCAGTTCATCGTATGTGAGGGGGAATCCAGTCGTGTTATTAAAAAACTGTCTTTGTCTCAAAGAGACTTTAATGCTCAGGACAAGGCATACAAGTCGTTTTTGAAATCCTTGGAAAAGACAGTTCGTGATGCACTCAATACGGGTATGTGGTCTGTAACGATGCGTGTTGCTATTGCGGACACTTTTAATGGTCGTGGAGGAAACTTAGGTTTCTTTGAGATGCAGAGTCCACGAATGTCAGACTGGAAAGTCAGTGATTCGACAAAGAATTTCATTACTAAAGCATTGAACCAAATTGACGGAGGACGTGGAAGACGTGAGTGTGCCGTTAAGACCGGAACTATTCGTAAATGCGAAAGTGCCGGTGATGCAACGCTTATGGGTCTTTGCAAATTTGTTCGCAGCTACGGACAATGCTATATTGATGTGATGGGCAGATCTAACTTTGGTATTGATCATTACGTCCAGATCGGTATCGACAAAAGCGGTCTGTTCTGCATAACAGACAAAGGCGAAAAAGTGGTTGCAAAACACATACGCCCATCCGTTTTTGTAAAAATCGCTGATCAGCTCGGCGTACATGAACGCAAAACAAGAGTGCGTCATCTGCGTAAGACGTTAGAGGGATTTAATGACGGAGACGTTGAAGAAATCTATGACGTTGATGATAACGGTAATCAGGTACTTGTTGACCGTCGTGTTTACGGTATCAGTATCATGCCTGACCAGAAAGGAAACATCCCTCTCATTGAAGAAATTAAGATCTATGTTCGATTCCTGAAGACAGGACAAGTTCCTCGTAAAAGCAATCTTAAACCGTCATCTACATCGAAACAACGTCTCGCCACATTGAAAGCTCAGTATGGTGATGATTGGAAATCGCATGTAAGCAGTACGGATGTTGCACAGCCAAAGGATTCTGATTCACTCATCGTTACTGACTTCTCGAACAAGCGTGTAGCAATGGGTAATCTCAAGAAGCTGATGATTGCAGCTGTTAAGAACGATGTTATTTCTCAGGAAGAGCTTCTTGAGATTTTACACCCTCTGAATGATAACGATACTGCCGATTCGGTTCGTCTGTCTATTCTTCGTGATAATCCTGAACTGGCAGATATTCTTCCTGTTGTGTTTGGTGACATCGATACAAAAGAACTTGAGCATGGCGTAGGATCGCACGCTCACGGAATGGACTTTGATGACCTTTTGGACGATCCTTCCAAACACGATGCCGCAGCACGTATTACGGGCGATTCTCCAAAAGACCCTGAAACTGGAAAACGTGCAAGAACAGGCGGACCTGGAAAGCGGCTTGAATGGGAACAGTCTTCTTACCGTGCAATAGCTGAGCAAGAAGCAAATGCGTACATCTCAACTCTTACTGAGGTGACCGGTGGTCAAGGATCGACTAAGGTTGTTGGCCGTGAGGAAGCCCTGAATAAACAGGATGCGACTGATATGATTATTGCCATTCAGTCTGATTTCCAAGGTAAAGGTTCTAAAGCAACAGGAAGAAATTTTGCGGATGCTTGGATGGGTGATCCCTCACGTGAGGATTACGGATTCGACACTGAACACGCTGTTTATGGTGGTATATCTGTGTCGTTCGGTGGATTTGCACGACGTGAACCTGAAATCGGAAAGAGCGGAAAACCATTGCGTGGCGGAAAAGTAAGTTACAATGTCAGCGGACGTGGAGCGAACGCACCTGATTGGAGTTGTTCATTAAGCATTAAAATCGCCGCGCCGTATATTGGCAGTCTTGATGACCCACAGGCAAAACATGACCTCATTCCGTTCTGTGTATCCGTAAGTCTTGGACAGGTTAATGGTGTTCAGAGTGTGGGTCGCAAGAAACTCGGAGAGCATATTGACCGTGTGTTCTCAGGCTTGGTAAAAACCCGTGGTCGTGCTTATGGATGTTCTCTCGTTGATAACGTGTATAATGCGACTGCGATGTGCCGTGAAGTCGATGCAGACAAACAAGTGGAAGGGTTAAAATTCCTTATACGTTGTGCTTGTGCTGCATTCGGTGAGTGCATTGACCTTGTTGATGGAATAGATATTGACGATTCAGCAAGTATTCGTAATATGGTTAATGTGAACGTGTTCGAGAGCCGTACACGTAAATATTTACGTAACAGGAACAGTAAAGGACGTAATGAAGCAATGATATACAGCAAATATGAAGATTATCCTATTCAGGAGTTGCTTGAATGGGTAAACATGAATGGTCTCCCTACCATTGAGGAAGAGATAACTGCTTCTGATGTAAATGCTTTCAGAGAGCGTTGTGCAGATGGGTGGGTAAAGTTGAATGACAATTACATTCAGCAGCTTCTTCGCGACATGCGATATATTAAAAAGCACACCACATCTCGCCGTCAGTTCCTTACTCCGTCTGAGAAGAAAGAACTGCGTGATGATATGGAAGACTTGTTCGATGCTTTTAAGCGATTTGATGATTCTATCGTGGATGACCCTGTTGCTATCTTTATCCGTGACAATTCGAATCGTGGTGGAAAGGGAAGTGAGATGCCTTACTACATTGAGTCGAGTATTCGCAATTGCCGTGATTGGGTTCAGGATAACAAGAAAGATAATGAAGAACTGGCGTTCTATGCGTCAGATATTCTTGATTGTCTTGACCAGATTGAGGATTCTTTTAATGAAAAACAATATTCCTGCGATGCTTCACGGTTAGGTTATGGTGATGCTTCTTTCGAGATTAACGATGATTCGTCACTTCCAACGTATTTGGATCTTCTCAAAGGTCGTGGAAAAGTGTCGATGCAGGACTTTGAAGAGATGTATGAGGAAGTTGAGCGTATAGATGGTACTGTTGAGGCCATGTTTGATTTAGACCTTGAGCAGATAGATCTCCTTGCGGACTCTTTACATCTTGATTCTGATCTTGAAGGTCTGTTCAAAGATTTGCGTGATTTGTGGCTCAATGTGATTGATGCCATAGATGGATTCCCTGGATATCTTCAAAACAGTTTAAGATTACCTTGGGAAAAGCGTTAATCGGAACAGAACAAGACGTGAGATGCATATCTAATTTAGTATGCAGTCCTCTTGCGTGTTTAAAGAAAAATCCCTGTGTTCTCCGTCACGGGGATTTTTCTTTATATGGGCCTCAAATTTACGTCGTACTGAAAAGTTACGACCTTACCCTAGTAAGTACACGTCTATAATAAAAAATCGCGTATAACGCATTCTAGACCCCTTTACGGACGTGTTTGTTTAGGAGTTAAAAATGGCACGTAAAATTGTCGATATCCGTGATTACGATATGGGACTTCTTCGTCGGTTTCAGTTCTTTTATCCAAACACGGTATGGGTGAATCGTGCGAGCATTTCCATCGCTGAAATACGTGACAATAATATTTATGAGGGGCAGGACATTTCATTTCCAGTTCTGATTCTTCGTAGAACACAATGTCCTGTGATTTATAAAGACAACAATACGTATTCACAGTTAAAGACAGGTGATAGAAGAACGAACATGATGTCTCCTGAGCAGATAGCCTCGCATGGATATCCTGATGACCTTACCATTGTGAATAGTTCGTATGAGTTAAAGTACGACCTTGAGATTCTCGCTCTTGACAGGGATAACTTTGATGAGCTTGTCGTTGAAGCACAGGAAAATCTTTTGCGTTTCCCATACCTTACGTTCGATGCAGATGACGCTATCATTGATGGTATGAGCGTTCATTTGCTTTTTGATGGTGTTCAGGATAATTCTGATTTGGACAATTTCGATGAGCACACACCTTTTTATCGCGCTACCTTGTCATTAACGTTGCGTGCTTGGATCTTCCGTAAATATCGCAGGTATCAGGTTGACGATATGGGTATTCACGTTAAGGTTAAAGATACTGACAAATCAAAAGGTATTATTACAGATCTTGAGGTGCACGCACCACGGGAGGAATTTGTTCCACAAGGAGGAATCGATGTTAAAACCGGTCTTAAAAAATAGAGTTTTTTGTAAGGAATCAGAAGCACAAGATGCTAAGTGGCGTCTTGATGTGGCACAGGACATCTGTCAGGCATTGAACATCGTTGACAGTTTCTCCGATGGCGACAAATGGGAAGTCATCCCACATGAATCTTATGGGTATGTTACTGTAAGAAACACGTCGGATGACGACTACATGGACGGGTTGTTCTGTGAAGTAGAAATCGACAATGTTTGGGCGAAATGCTTTGCTGCTCCACAGGATGAGGGCGGTGACTACGTTCTTATCGGCAAGGTTCGTTGGACGTCACGTGACCTTCTGGATAAAGTGACTGATCTCGTCGGTTGCGGTTCTGAATGTGCTTTGGAATCCAGATTTGTTCGCAGTAGAACACGTAAATATGAACGATCAAGTGCCATGGTAAGTATTCAATTACGAAGAAAGCTAAGTCTTGTTTGATGAAACCTGAAGCCAACCGCCTTTAGGCGGTTGGTAGTTCACAAAGGCGATTATGGTTGGGAGAATATGGATTAGTACTGTCTTGTATCTAACAGAAAGAACCTATGGTGCACAATAGTCAAATCATGTGCACCTTTTGCACATGATTTGGAGATTTCATTATGTACAGAAACGATAAACTTGAAATTGCTTCACAGGATTTCGTTAAGTCATTGACGAAGACACGTGCAATGGAAGACAGTCAGCCTTCTGACCGTGTCTCGTTGGGTTTCGATGTGGTTCTTGCACAGTTGCAGGAACTTGTGTCCACATTGTCTGACCGTGTTGCACGAGGTGAGGCAGTTATTGACCGTATCGAAGAAGCCTTGTCTAATATCGGTATTGACTTGGATGCTGCAGAAGCTGAAGCTGAGAATGCCGAAGACAGTGGTAACGGTTCTGATGAAGAAACAGGTGGTGAGGGTGGTGAAGAAGCTGCACCAGAAGGAGAAGAACCTGTACCAGAGGAAGGTGGAGAAGAGCCTGAAAACAACAACTTTGATTAACAGGAGATGCTGTATGCTTATTACATACAAGAGAAAATCTTTGATTCGTAAGGAATCGTTAGGTGCTTCTTACTTAAATGCTACGGACTTTAAGAATTTTAAGTATCTGGTGAAGCTCGCATGGAAGTTCCGTGACAAATCAGTTCAGGAGTTTTCTGAATGGTTGGAAGAGAACCTTCTCGGTTTAGATGCTTATGATTATATGTACGCCATGGCCGCTTTCGGGTGCCTTAACGACAAAAAACGTACCGATGTGTGGGATGCTTTGTTCGAAGTTTTGGAACGATTGTTCGGAAAGTCTTCACTGGAACATAGGTTTGCACTTGAAACTTATTACACGGATGCTTCGGCATGCTCAAACCGTAAAGACGTAATACAGCATTGTCTTTACGTGTACTGGCATGACACGCCTGTTGCTGTTGCCATAAGGAAAATGTGCAAAGACTCAAGCTCTTACAGAGGTCAACTCACTTATGATGAGGCATACCCTGTTATTGCAGTATGTCGAGGTACTAAAGTGAAAGGCAATGGTAATCTCTATTCCAGTTATGCTTCTGATATGGAAGAATGGTTTGGAGAGATGTTTGGTCAGAAGCAAGAAAGCCGCTATGGTAAACGATAGCGTAAAAGAAAAGGCACTCAAATGAGTGCCTTTTTTCGTATCATGTGTTGAGATACTGTTTTACCAAGCTGTCGATTTCATCATCCGTTGCCAGTACGCTTTTTATCGTGTCCAGAACTTCATCGAACTTGTTGAATTGTATTGCGGCTTTTACGGCATCGCGTAGAAGTTTGTACGGGTATGATGCAAGGCAGTTGTACTTTGTTTCACCGTCTCTATAAAACGTGTACGTCTTTACGTGCCGAATAATCTTGTCGATCTTTTCCTTTGAATGAAATGAAACCAACGTACCGATAGGTCTTGGATTGTCTGATTTCCACGAGCACATAATCTTGTCGAACAGTTCACTGGATTCGTATGCAGAGATACATAATGTTTTGGACATTTCTGCACGAACACCGTAGTTGGCCTGTGTTGTGATTACACTTTTAATCATGGTGAATAATCGTGACTGGTCACTGATTCCTTTAAGTAGGAACAACTTCTGGATGGATGGCAGGTGCATGAAGTCCGGAACAGTAAAAAACTCGTCGTTGGCAACGTTATCACAGAACTTTTCCTGATTTAGTCTCTTTTGCATTTCGTTTTCGGTGATACGTCGAAGTTTCTCGGCGTCTGTGTTAGTTTCTTTCTTCACTTTGGTTTCAAGAACTTTCATAACATCGTCAGTTGATTGTTTGCTTGTTCGTTTCAGCAAGTCGATATCGTCACTCATTTGTTTGAGCCGTGCTTCCAAATCTTCGTTTTTCTTTTTAAACTTCTCGAACTCGTTCGTGATGGCTTTCATTTTTAACGGCAGTTCTTTCAGAGTGACTTCCTCTTTGAGACTGTTTTCAAGGTAGAGTTCGCAGAGTTTTTTAGTAACGAATGCGATGAATCTGTTGGCAACTGTTGGTGCGTATTCTAGTAGGAGCATGAGTGAAACAGACAGGTTGTACATCGTCTCCGGCATTCCGTACCGTACACACGTGTCATCGTCAAACACTCCGCTTTTCATTATACGGGTGGCCTTAATGAAGTTGACCGTCACATTGCACATATCGCTTATCTGCTCCGATGTGAGCCATACCGTGCAGTTTTCAATGTCAAATCTTTCACGTGGTATGTCGATGTTTATCTGATTGTCGCCATATACCGTGTCAAATGTGATGAATTCTTTTGTCTCAAACTTTTCCTTTTTCATGTCATTACCTCTGAGTCACATGTGAGTAACAAAAAGACCAAGACTTTTGGTCTCGTCTATTAGTTCTATCATACTTATGTGTGTCTTTTGTTTCACAGCACCACAGGTCGGTCGTACTATGAGATTTGCAATTAGGAACCCATACGACAACGGTTATGCCGATGTTCTTGTTAAACGTGTTCAGGCACAAGGCATTTTGTGTTTTGTGCAGATACCAAAAATGGAACTTCGGAAATCAAAATTAATGGAGTGTGACAGAGTTTTGCGCAGTATTTCGTATGACGAGGTACGGCATGAGTTTTACTTCAAACATGACATTAGGTTCCGGCAGATGTATTACAACGATACTTTGATGGTGCTGCGGTCGTGGGTATCGTCATTTTTGAAGTATATAATGGTTTCGCCTTTAGTGAATAATCTCTTGGGAGGATTTGGTTATGGTCAAAGAAGTTAAGAAACACACGTTACGAACACATTACTCAAGCGCACAGCAGAAAACTTCTGGAAAGCGTCGTTGCGAGGGTTACGTGAGCAGTTACGATGGTAAAGAACGTGAGATGCGCACGACGTTCGGATGCATCAATCCAGAGGATGCCAATTACTGCGATCATCTCTTTCAGGTAGGTATTTGGCCCGGTCATGGATACTTCCTTGACACGATGCTCGTATGGGGTAGCGATAGTGCTCTTGAAACGATTCTTGAAACTGCTGTCGGTTGGTGCGCAGAAAACGCGAGCTACCTGCTCGTTCCTGATGATGAAATCTATGACATTCAGGGTGATTATGCACGTGACGCCATTCTCGATGACCCTGAGAAATATGGCTTTACACCTGAAGAAGTCGAAAGCATAAAAGACATGAGCATGGATGAAATCTGTAACCGTATTGGTGATGACCGTTGGTATGATCTCTGCGATCAGGCCTTGGACGCCTATGGTTATCTGTACGTTGATCCACAGCTTTATGTACGTGAAAACCTTCGTATCGAAGAAGTCAACCCGAATGATTACCTTCTCGACGGTATTTATCCTGATGATTACGATAATGGTGAGGAGGTTTAGTATGATTAAGAAACAACGAAATAGACGTAAATTTGAAAGCCGTAAGCAGATTGGCCGCGACGACTTTTACGATATGGTGGCAGAAGCATTTGACCAGTGTGGTTCAAGTGACGGGGATTCAGTCTATGTTTCCACAAGAGACAGTATCGGTCAGGAACTTCCTTATGAAGGTTACATGAAACTCGAAGATGTGACGGAAACCTCACTGATTTTCCATACGGTTTATCCGGAATCTTTGCGTCTTAGCGATGTTACAGGTCATACGTTCATGTCCGCAGATAACTCACGTAGTGCTATTCAGGAAGCTCTGGATGAAGCAAAAGAATATCGTGACATCAATTTCGACGAAGACGTTGCTTATGCCATGAACGATCATGGTCGTGTTGATGAAATTGAAGTTCCCTTTGCGGATCTTTTTGATGACCTCTCATTCGAGGATGATGTTCAGTTTTTGGACAACGGCATTCCTGTGATCAATTCAGATGAAGACTTTGAAAATGTATTTGCTATTGGCGTGAAACATTTGCAGTGGGAAGTTGAGTATTACAACGACAAAGTGTCCGGCGAAGCTGATGATGTTTATAGCTCAGTCTGTGGCGAACTTGACGACATTATTGAGAACCTTGAAGAATCCTTAGAAGATGCCAAGGAATCACGCAAAACTACGATGAGAACACGTCGTTATCGTCGTTGTTAAATGTAGATTTACTTCTATGTGAAATCAAAAGCCCGTTAGACAATATTGTCTAACGGGCTTTTTCTTTTTTGAAAGGATTGAGTGCAATGAAGTATCAGATTGAACTGAAACGTGTTAATGATTCTGAATGGCGTCAGTATAAGACGTTTGATTCATACATTGTTGCTCATTTCAATGCATTTAGGGGTCGTGTCTGGACAAACTTTTTGCTATGTCTTCGTGGTGAAGACCATCGCATAGAGACACGCATTGTACCTGTTGGCGAGTGACCGACAGTATATGTCTGAAAGTCTTATGTGTCTTTGTTTCCTAGCCATAAGCACATCATGACGTTTATTTATCAAATTTTGACGTATATATTTACGTGCCGTATGTGCATCTAAGGTCTTCACCTGTTGTGCGCACATCGGTGCTGACCCGCACGGGCACGATTTTACGTTGTACAACGAAAAGGAGATGCTTATGAAACCTACAACTACGAGAGAGGCGGCGTATGTCCAGACATATATCAAGGACAATTCGCTTATCAAGAACGCACCCGATTTCGCCGGACTGTTCGCGTGTGTCACGCCGTGGGGACCGAAGCCCAAGTCAGATTCGGAGGAACTTGTTTATGAACCTGTATTTATTCAAGATACAGACACGCTTGACCGTGTGTTTGGTGACCCACGTATTGACCCTGAAAAGTATCGTGACCTTTATGCAGTTCGTGAAATTGTACGTACTGGTTTTTCTGTTTATATCAGCAAAGTACCCTCTGGTGATCCTGCTGAGTTTATTTGTCTGTTGAATGATGATTCAAAGAAAGACACTTTCACAGATATAATGCGTACAGATGAAGACGGTGTTCTTCTTATTGACGGTTACACGAAACTTTCAGATATAACGAATGGGAATGGGATTCCTGTGCTTGGTTTCGAGACTGCTTTCGGTACGCTTGACAAGGTAGCCAAGAAAGAACTTGATTCAACCAATACAATTTTTATGCGTCGAATGGGTGCTTTCGGTAACAACATTGCTGTCAAGGTTTCACGTGAATCCACCATGCAGGATGGTGTCGAAACAGGAAGCATTTATACAGTACATGTAGGTGAAAAGGGTTCTGATGGATACAAAGAGATTGAAAATCTTTCTTCCAGTGGTGATACAGTTGCTAACTCGTTTGACTCAAACACTGTAGTGTATGGTTCTTTTGACAAGAGCGATGAAGAGCTTTTAACTGAGCTATCGGACTGGACTGCCCTTGAGGGTGGCGTCGGTAACTATCATGGTATCTGGAAAATCGGAGACTTGGCTAAACTTCGCAATATTTATGGAATTGATGACAGTTCGCCTGTGTATGAGATTATTACGTACTGGTTCAATTCTGCGGGGTGTGGCGAATTTATTTTTGTTCCGTTCCCTTCGTCTGAACCTGAATTTGATCTTGCAGACGCTTTCGGGAAACTTTCAGCTATGGGGGCTTCACAGAAATCCATTATTGCCATAGACACGACCGACACTGACTGGTATTCGCAGGAAGATGTCAAGAGTGCCATTGAAGACAATGATTATGTCGTGATTCTGTCGAGAGTCTCTACTGGGTCGGACACTTCGGGTGCTCTTGCACCTGTCGGTATGTTTGCAACATATCCGTCAAGCGTTAAGATGGCTTCAACAAATACGAAGTTCGGGATGAATGTTGCACTAGCATGTGCAATCAATCAAAAACGTAATCCTGTTGATGCTTCTGTAAAAACGGATGACATGCTTGGTCGTTTTCTACCGGGTGTCGTGCCCTGCACGCTTTTAGGTGGTGAAGTACTTTACGATGCAACGGAATACGAAGATGCGAAGACAAATAATCTGATTACGTTTGCATCTACTGGTTCTGGTGAAACACGGCTTTATGTGGCTAACAGCCCTGTGTCGTGCACATACATGGTTGATGGGATTGACTACAAGGTCGAGACCGTTATGGTTGACAGCGAAATCAAGACAAAAGTCACATTCCAGAAGCAGAAGAATTCTGAGGGTGTTGAAATCCCTTTCACAGATGGTCTTGAGGTTTCTGTTAAACACACGGCTGCGACAAAGCCTTATGCTGATGTTATTTCGAGTATCACAGATGAACTCTACTTGATGACAAAATTGATACAGCTAAAACCGAAATCTTTGGGTCTGTATGCAATGGATGTGCGTCTGTATTCTCATTATGATGAATCGAATCCTGACCAGAATGTGATTGTTTCAACACGTGTTTCACTGGCGGAGGGTTTATCAAACGGTGCTTTCATGGAGTCGTTGAACTCTGTATTGGGCAGTTATCTGTCGTTTACGCTCATGGAACCCTATGAGGCTAATGGTACGGATGTTGTGGAGACTTTACGTTCGGTCGTTAAAAGCGGACATACTTGTGGAGAACCAATTATTCTATCACAGGGCAAAATGGCGTTCGGTGTTGGTGATTATCAGCGTGCTTTTGAAGAGTTCAAGAATCCTGCATATAACGGATGTTTTATTTCCGAGCTTTCTGCGATGGTTACAGATGAAGATGGAAACCTTGTCCATCTTCCTGAAAAAATAGAGGAGGAGGAGTCTCCAAGACGTGTATTACATTACTACCTAAAACAGATTGCAGCTGACCGTAAGGATTTGACATGCATATTTACAACTCCATATGGTATGTCGCTGGATGATGCGTGCAACTGGGTAAACTCTCTTGGTGAATTTTCTGACCTATGGGAATACGGCATGTCTGAGCCTGTTACTTATGGTGATCAGAGTTTTTACTGTGAGATGTATTGGGATTGGGTTCGTGTGACCTGTCAGAAACTGAATAACGGTGTCCTTTCGAATACTGTACGTGTTGACATGTCGCCATGTTATCTCGTCATCATGCGTGGCCTTGCTTCATATCGTACACGTGGTACGTTCTATCCTGTTGCCGGTGAGCAGGGTGGTAAACTTCCTGACGGTGTTTCTGTTATTCGCAATCCATCCACAAAGACAGAACGAAATAAACTTATCAATCATCGAATCAATCCTATTTTCGATTTGGGCGTACTTGGTGTTCAAATTTACGGAAATGAAACCTTGAATTACAAATACACCGATTTGAGTGCAGCCCATATCGCAAGAACTCTCGTGTATATCCACCAGCAGGTTGATCGGTATACGAACACACTGACATTCTCGCTTAATGACCGTTCTCTTTGGCAGAAATGGAAACAGTACGTTTCTTCAAGCATTCTTGAACCTATATACGCACTTGGAGGTCTTGCACAGTATTCTGTTGCAATGGGTTTCGACACGACATCACCAGAATTGATTGCACAGCGTAAAATCAACGGCGTGATTCATTTACAGTTCGTTCCTGATGCTGAAATCTTTACTGTTGATTTCATTGTTGATTCGTCAGCAAATACAGTTGAATCCGGAGCAATCTAAGACACCACTGTTATATCCTGTACGGCTATCGAAACAGACAGTAAATTCTGGGATCTGTTTACTCGCCGTACAGGACGTTTACATGGATTGTGAATTTGAAATTCTGAATAATTCATACGATATAGGAGATAAAACCATGCTTATTAAACGAGAGCATAAAAATAGTGTGCAGCGTATGTCGGTACGGCGTTATGAAAAAACAGAGATTTCTGATTCTCTGGTTGAAGCAGAAGACCGAAAAGAGTTCGACATTCTGTGCAAAACAATGGGTGCAACAGAGGAAGACCTTGCTGTCGAAGCAAGAACAAAGGACATCATCATCGGTCGTATCAGCAGCCCTCTCGAAATGAAGCGTTCGTTGATGTTTGATGTTATGAACACGACTGTTGATAAGGACCATAAAACAAAAGTCTTAACTTATCACATTAAAGTGTCGAAAGGTGACCTTGCAGAGAGCTGTCTCAAATCGCTTGAGAAAGGTTGCCTTATTTGTATCGAGGGCACTCTTAATGCTGACACAATGAAAGCGTCACGTATTTGCTTTCTCAGCAAACGAAAGTCTGAATCTCTTCGCCTTATAAGCATGAAAGTGAAGTCTGAGAAAGTGCACAAGGTTTCTTCTATCTGCAAAGCATCGGCAAATGAAGATGACCATCCTATTTACAAGGTGTCGTGTATTACTCGTGAGCATTCAGCTACACGTAAGAAGTACAGCGGTGAATTTGACTCGCTTCAGGATGCAATGAAAGTTTGTGCGCAGGCTTACAATGCAGGAGTAGATGTCTGCGTTGAATGCGGTGACCAACCTTTCGCAAAGATTTACACAAAAACGAAAGAGTTCGAAGACTTCACGGATGATTCGAGTGCAACGAGTGCTTTTCGTGAAGCTATGATGTGGTCAAAGTCACCTGAAAGACGAAAGAAAGATGAAGAGGAAATCAACACTCAGGTACCTGATTTGAACTCTCTTGTAGAAGCGATTCCTGATAATTCGGTTATTCCTGACGGTGATGATATCCATTTCTCGGAATCTGAGGATAAAATCGAAGGTGATTCTGACAAAGATGCCAAGAAAGAAAATGTGTTGGACGTCAACCCAGACATTTTGTCGCAGGAATCGAATAATGAAGATCCGAACGACATTCGCATTTATGCTAAGAATCATCAGATGACTGTCATGACTGAAGCTCATGTAAACGGTGTCAAACTTACACGCATGTGCCCTGGTGTTTCTGGTAAGTATAACGGACGCAACCGTCTGAAATAGTAATCAGTAGGAGGTTTATCATGCCTGACAATGTAAAATTATCGCAGTATTACGGTGCGTCTCATTTCTCAAACAGTGTAAACTGGGAACCTCAACGTGACGCACATTGGGAACTTAAAATCGACCTTCCGAAAACACAGTTCCCTGATAAAATTAACAGTACCCGTCGTTCTTTCACGAATGTCGATGAGGAAGTTATCCGACTTGCTGTTCAGTCTGTAGGTCTTCCTCAGCTTGGTGTTACAGCAGCACCGGTACGTCGTGGTAATGACCAGGTGCACTTTGCTACGAACCCGCAGATGGGCGGAGCTTTCAACATCACGTGTATTGATGCCATTGGTTATGATGTTCAGAATCTTCTTCTTGACTGGTTCCGTTTGATTTATAATTTTGACGGAAACCGACTGATGGGTCTTGCAGTGAATTATAAAACAACGGCTACGTTGTTTGTGTTTGCACCTGATGCTTCTGTTATCCGTGCATGGGAAATTTACGGTCTGTTTCCAACATCGTTACAGATTCCACAGATGGGTACGCAGGGCGGTTTCACGACAATAAACGCAAGTTTTTCATGTGACCGTCTTGAACGTGTATCCCTTGCCACTTCTGACTCGTAATCTGATGGAGGGACAGATTTATGGCTACTCTCTATAAGGAAACAAACCTGCTTCATAAGAATGAAGCACTTACTGATGTTTATGGTCGTGAAATCAAGCGTTCCTTTTCATTACCAAAGTACGAAAGTTTTGATCATGGTGACATTGATTCGGATTCAGAAATTATGCAGGAATCACTGACCGTGAACAAGCCAACTGAAATCTTTGAGGATGAAGAGTCCCGTGAGGCCTTGGAGAAGGTCATTGATGGTATTCTTACTCAGAACGGATGTGGTAATGATGCTACGCTGGATATTGTTCATCATACTGACGGGTCTGAAACCTGGAATCTCAAAGCGTATGCAGACACTCTTACGTCTTCGTCTGATGGAACTGAGGATGACAGACCTGCAATGGTGATTTCTGTTGATGTGGATAACGGTGGAATCATTACGCACATCGAGGGTCAAGATGGTATTTCGGCTGTCATTAACAGTCGTATAGATTCTCAGAGTTTCTTGGATTTCGTTCGATCACAGGTTTCGGAATATATGGAACTCGTTGGTCACATTGAAAGCGATGTTCAGGGTGACTCTGTCGATTTGGGTGTTGGTGTTACCGCACTTACAACGAATCTTCGCGAAACATCTCAAAATATCGCACGTGCAATTGACTCTTCTGTGCAGAGCGTATGTGCTGATTACATCATTGATTTGACAAGGGTGTATAGCTCATCCCTGTCAGAGACTTCGCTTGTTTCTTATTCTGGAAATTATGCGGACAAAGACCGAATGCCTCATAAGTTGACTGTAGACGTTGTACCTTACAACAATGCTCTGGCGATGGTTATTACCTCTGATGGTACCGCCGTCAAAACAGCTGAAGACATTAAGGACGCTTCTGCATTTGTTGACTGGGTTCGTGACTCGGCTTCGTATCGAATGAACGAAGGACGTAAACTTGTGTTGCGTTCTGTTCGATAATGATTGATTCTTTTCAGAGTACGGTTCGGTTTCGTCAAGGGGATTTTCCAGTTAGGTTAATCCCCTTTTATTTTTCGTCTATATACCCCTCAAATTTACGCCGTACTAAAAAGTTACGACCTTACCCTGGTAAATACACGTCTGTGTTAGAAAATAGCGTATAACGCAAAATAGACCCCTTTATGGACGTGTTTCATTTTTGCTTGAGTTCTTTGGAGATTTTATACCATGCCGACAGTGACTTCTTCGACAGTGAATACAGTGACACAGACAAATGCCGTGCTGGTAACAGACAACGATGTCCGTCATGGGATTGATGTACTAAACACACGTCTGCATGAGATGCAGAAGAAGTCCGACGAGAACATGGCCAAACTCTGGGGCAAGACCGCAGAGGCTTTGAATGGTGTTCTTCGCTCGATTAAAGAGACACAAAAAACGAATGACGCACTGGCGTCTGCTATGGGAGAGCTTTCCAAGCTGATAAGCAACAGGAGCTCACAGCAATCTCAGCCTGGCACACAGACACCAAATCCACAACCTGCACAACCTCCAAGTACGCCATTACCTTCTCAGAATGGTACCAATGCGTTACCTGCGATGGCTGACTCAGGCAAGGGGAATGGAAGTAGCGGAAGTAAGTATGACCAGAGTAGAACACCTATTGGTACACAGGCAGAGAATTTCAAACAGGCGTTGGACAATTCATTACGTATGCAGCGTAATGACAGTTCTGACCAAAATACTTTTGGTCTTGGAGCAAAAGCAGATAACCAAACAGGTCAGACATCACAGGAACAGGAGGCTCTTGCTTTACAGATGGTTGCAACTAGGAATGCAGTCATCGTCGAGATTTTAAAGAAAATACAAGGTCTTTTAACCAACAGTTTGTCCAAGTTTGAGCAATTCAATGATGAAATGCGTCGTAATTATCACATGTCGCGAGACACTTCTGTTGCCATTATGGACAATACTGTGGACGCCCGTAATTCCGTGCGTGACAGTCTTGATGTTCACATTTCTATGGAGGAGTCTGTAAAGGCAATTAAAGAGCAGGTGTTGAACAATGGCGTCAATGCTGAACACTTGAATTCGACGACTCGGGATATGGTCGTCGGTTTGAACAAGTTCGGTATGAAAGTTGACCAAAACACCTTGATGACTCTTGATGCCATGGACATGGACAGTGAGTCACAGAAGCAGATAATGGACCAGTTTATGAAGATGTCCTCAGGCGATAACACGTATCGTGTTGATGTTTCCAAGATGAATGAGGACTTCAAGTATCTGGTTTCCCTGTCACGCCAGCAGGGGATGAATAATGCAGAAACCTCAAAGCTAATGAAAGAATATGGAGAAGCAGTCCAGCAGAATATGGCTTTGGGTATTTCGCAGCAAGAATCACAAAAGGCAGCAATGGATGATATCCGAAAAGACATTCAGGGTATCGACATGCGTGGAAAAGATGAGCTGTTTAAAGACCTGTACAACATAGGTTCTCATGCAGGTGCGTCTGTCAATGAAAATATGTCCATGGCGGAAATGGTGCGTGCAATACGTAACGATATAGCAAATGGGAATACAGACGTTAAACGTGCGTTTGATGCACGTATTCAGCATGACATGCAGCAAGCAGGAATCACGGGTGACCAGAAAGCAATGGACAACGTGATGAAGCTAGATAGGATCATCAATGGAAAAGAAGGTGTCATGGTTACCGACACGGAACAAGCCAAAAAAGGTTTTGAAACTCCTATGTTGGAACAGTGGAAAGATAATGTTGAGACATGGATAGGGTCGAAGTTTACAGGAGCTGTCGGCTCTATGTGGGTATTTAATGGTAAGGGTTCTACAGCAGAAATAATTACCAAAGGTTTCAATGCAGTAATCTTCCTACTGACCGCACAGTCCGTCAGTAACCTTTTAAGTAACACAAAGATTGGCAATCTTCTGAAAGGAACCGGAGGAAAGTTAGGTAATCTTTTAAAGGGCGGCGTGACTAAACTAGGTAGCGGTCTGTTAAAAGTAGCAGGCCCTCTAGCTATTATCGTTGGTTTGGTGACGACTGTTGTGGAGTTGGTTAAAGGAATAAAAAAGACGGTCTGTAAGGAAGAAGACAGAAGAGAAAAACAAGAAGAGCTCGACCGCGTTACAAAGGAACTTAAAGATAATCGTCAACGATCTTCGATGGCTCAAGTCGAGGGAGATGATTCGTCACAAAGAGTGTATGGTAATCGTGCAACATCTCTTGCTAATCAACAGCAGAAGATTGCAGGTGAGCTTATTGAAGCACGATATAAGGAGAACGTAGCTAAGTACGGAACTGTTGGAACAGCCGTAGGAGCAGTTAGTGGTGGTGTTGCTGCAGGACTTGCATCTGGCGGAAACCCTCTGGCCATAGGTGCAGGAATAACAGGCGGAGCCTTCGCAGGTAAAGCCGGTGGTGAGGCTATTGCAGGAACGTTGTCTGATAAGAATACAGCTTCAACACGTGCTGATGTTATTTCGGCAGCCAATGCAGGTCAGGTGTTTTACAATTCAAACGGAAACATTATTGACAAGGACACAGTAACACATGTCGGAGAGGGCGGAAATGTGGAGGTCATTTTACCTGCGAACAATCCTGAACGTGTTAAATACCTTGCTGGTGCGATGTCAAAACGTGCAGATGTGTCCCAAGATGTTCGTGAGTCATTCAAGGCGATGGCAGATAGTCTTGCTTCCAGTGAACGAAAAGTTTCGACAGGTGAAACTAATGAAGAACTTTCTGACGGTGCAAAGTCTGTTATTGAACGTATGCTTAGGTTCGCTTCCTCGAATGAGGGTAAGAAATATGAATTACATGGAAAAAAAGACCCTCGTGACGGACATGTATGGGACGGATTTGTTTGTAACCAGCTCGTGTCAAATGCTTTTAAATCAATCGGCAGAAACGATTTGTATAACCGATTCTCTTACGGTGTATCTTCAATCGTATTCGGGTATGATTTGAAAGAAAAGCGTGACAAAAAAGGAAACGTAACTCGGGCTGCAAGACACGTGAAAGGGTTGCTTGAAGATGATGATTGGGTAAGTGTAGGATTTGATGACATTAAACCTGGCATGATTGTATTCACAGGTGTTAAAGAAAAACCAGGTCATGTCGGAATTGCATCAGGGGATGGAAAATACTGGAATGCCTCTGGCAGTGCTGGGAAATATGATAACCCAGAGGTATTTCTAGCAACGAGAACTAAGAACACAGGCGTTGTGAACAACAAAATTCCGAAAAAGAATTTTAAATACGCAGGGTATTTTAAATCGCTCTTTGGAAACTATTCAAAAGCGTTGGACTTTGTTCCGAGCGGCGTTGCAAGTGAAACAGACCCCATAGGAGATGAAATTTCAACTTCACAGATTCCTCTTGTTAAGTCTTCTGTAATGTCTTCTGGTGGAAGTGACGAAAGTAGTTTAAAATCGTTGAGTTTGCTCAATATGATCTCTTCGTTCGGCCTCTTGGAAAACAAGTACAGGCATCAAAGTCGAAATGGTATCTTAAAGGATGCTCTTGTCCGTGGCATTTTAAGTAGCAAAGCAGGTTCATTGTTTACGAATCCAGTGATGAGAAAATTGCTTGGTAAAAACTTTGTAGATGTTACGCAGGATGGTGATATTGAAACTATAAATCCGTTACGAACATTCCGTGTAAGAGACGGAATGCCTACAGCGTTCGGTTCTCTTGAAGATGGATTCGAGGATTACATCAAATCCATAGAACATAATTACGCAACGTTAAAGGAATTGACTGCAATGCAGCAGTTGAATTACCTTAGGGAACAATCAATTATTAGCAAGAATGAGGCTGATTCTATTGCGGTTACTGAATCCATGCAGGAACTATCTCGTGAGGTAAGAGAATTGACTCGTGAAGTTAAGGAACAGAATAGAACCAGTCGGACAAACGAACTTCGAAATGCAGCTATGCCTTTCCGTCCTGCTGTCGGTTTTGGAGTTTAGTGTTGTCAACATCTAACGTGTAACGTTAAAATTTTTGTGGTTTGTTAAAGGGGCTTTGTAGGAGACGAACGATGAGCATCGGTATAAGTATGAAAGCATTGAAAAAAATTCTTTTTGTTCGGAGTTTTGAACATGAAGTACGTCTTGGAACGTCTAATGTCGCACCAATATCGGAATCATTTGCTGAGGATGTTAAGGACTTTGAACTGGCAAGTGGGGAGGGTACGGAAACAAAGTACCTTCATGTTGGTCGTGTTTGTCCGGGTAATGCAGAGGTAATGATTCTGCCGTATCTGAAAGAGACTTTTGGCGATGATACCGTAAGTCTTGGTCACAAAATAGATGTGATGTCAAAGTTCAGCTACACGGATAAAAACGGAAAGGTTTATTATCGTGTTCGACTTGATACCACACAGGTGAAGAAACTTGATGGCGATGCACATGGACGTAATTTCCTGGAACGCTCTCCTGTATCGAAATGGGTATGGACAAGCAGTTTGCTTCCTGTTCCGTCAGAAGAAGTGGTCGAGAGTCAGGACATTGTGCATGACCCGCGTACTCAGTACGTTGTCAAGAGTGGTCATGTTTTGGTTCTTCATCCAACATTGGATTCCAAAATCGGTGAAACCCATACATTGATTGAAGGCACTCGATGTGCGGTTGCAAAAGAGAAAAAGAACCATGAGTTACTCGGTGACTCACCGTTGTTCTGTACCGTTATGGTCGATGGTGTAGAATACAATATCGAAGGAAGACTCTTTGACGATGCAACTGAAATCGTCCGTATCGGTCTTGCCCTGGCAATTCTTACAGATGAAGACACTGGCGAAAAGAGCATTCTGCCTGTAAATCTTCGCAGCTCTTTTACGGAAAGTGGTATTAAGAAATACATTTGTCAGTATCCTGTTGATGCCAATGGCGATCCGACTCTTGCAGGATATAACAAGATTGGAACTCCTGAAGTTCAAATCGCAACTCTGGTTGTTCCTGAAAGCGACCTTGCGATGCCTATTGCTGACTTTGAAGCGGATGAATCGGATAAACCTCGTGGTCTTGTTATGGGTGGTTCTGACCTCAATGAAGATGGTGAAATCGGTGACCTCGCTATTCGTCTCAAAGCATTCAGTAATGGCGATGATGTTTATTATGAGTGTCTGTCGTACAATGAAGATAGAGACGGAAATATTATCATCGTTCCTGAACGTCCTGCGGACAATGAGGACTTCATTGAGGGTGCTTACTTCGTAAAGGCAAGCGACATTCTTTCCTCGCATGAAGTTATTGACTGGCTTGGTGGCGACAAACGTGCAGAGTGTATTGGACTTGGAACTGCAGAAGAACAGGCTGCCGCATTCAACGAATCTCTTGAACATGGTGGCTTGAAGAAATATTATGAGAAATATCCTGATGAGGATATATGGGATACCGTCAATAATGCACCCGGTAACTGGAACAATATTGGCTGCACCTTTACGTCTTATGACATGGATGGAAATAAACTTGCCGATGGTAAAGCCGCCAAGGTTTGGGAAGACGGTAATGGCACAGACACGTTCATTAAAGTTCGTGTCATCGAAAACAGTGTTGCTGAGTGGATTGGTCGTACCTTCTATGTCCAAGGCGATGCAGCTGCAGGAGATACCATGTATGAGTTGTTTGCAGATAAAGATCTCACGAAGTCTGCAAATGTCAAAGTCCAGATTCATGAGAAAATTCTTGTGAATGCAGAACACAATATCCTTGGTGCTATCTATGCAAGTGGCACCCATCATCCGTGGATAGTTCTGAACTTCGATGAGGATGTCAATGCACGTGTACAACTCACGTACAAAAATCCTGAGAATGACGAGTCAGTTACAGTGTCACCTTGGGGAGATAAGGTGTTCCATGAAGGGTTTGGATGTGCTTCGCTCCCGAATGAGTTTGAAGGCATTATCTCTGCTATGAATTATCGTTTGGATGTCAAGGACGGTTCGGTCGTTACACCGAGCAACTTTGTGCCTGAGAACCTTACGGTCGAACTTATCAGAGATTAGTTCACCATAAGGCGAGCGGAAGCCCACGGGCTAAAGCCCGTGGGTAAGCGAGCCAACTAAAAATCTTGCTTGCTTTGTTAAGTGATATTTTGTATTTAAGGTTTTGAGAGAAAACCGTTTGGTACTTGGACTGAAGGCACTCTCTGAACTTAAACACCAAGATTCAAGTTTAAGTGGGTCTTGAACATGATTCAAGCCTACGGGGTGCAGTCAATCACCCCACGATGTAACGACAGCCAATCTTCTGAAAAGAAAGTTGGTAAAAAACGTAGTAGAGTGTCAAACACTCGACCAAGAGCTACGGGTCAGTTACAAGCCCACCGCCTAAAGGCGGTGGGTAGTTGACGTTAGTTTGTTGATACATCTGATAGAGCTCATGGAAAGTATTCTGTGAGCTCTTTTTCTATGCGGTGAACTACCAACGCGGATTTAGCCTGTGGGTTTGCGGCTCGCATCATTATCAAACAGTTGTACTTACAGGGGCATAATAGGATTTTTCATTATGAAAGCAGATTTCAATTATGCGAACTTGAGTTCCCCTGTTGTATGGCTTTTGTTTTTATGGCAGTTACCACAAGTGATTGCTGCCTTGCTCGTTTTAATAGTACTCCATGATATCGAACCTTGGAAAAATGAACATACAGGTATGACCGTGTGGAGGGTTAAACATCCTTGGCACACGTGTTGGTCATTGGGACCTTTTATTTTCACGCACAAGGATTCTAAGGAAGACATATTAAGGCATGAGTCAGGTCACAGTGTTCAGTCTTTGTTTTTGGGTCCTCTTTACTTATTTGTGGTAGCTATTCCATCAGTTATTCTCTATTGGAGAAGACGGAAAGGGAATTACAGTATCCTCTGGTATTACTGTCATTTCCCTGAGAATTGGGCTAACACGTTGGGTGGAGTTTCCATTGCAACCGAACAAAAACAGAACATGTAACTCTTATTCGTGCTTGAGTAGTGGATTCTATCACGGGTCGTTTCAAATTGTGTTTAGATTTAAAATTTGTTAATTGCCTAATGTAGGAGAGACATGTGGACGATAGAATCTATTATAGAATCCATGATAGCCGTTACGGTATGTTTGATCCTCTTTGCTCTACTAAAGCTAGCGAACCGAAGAGAATCCACAAAGTAAATACTCATTTCGGAACAGTACAAAGAACTGAGTACAGAATTGCAGACTCGTGGCACATCATCAAGTAGAATAAGATTGAAGAAGATTGAAGAAGAGTGAATAACGATAAATTGGTGGATGAATGATGTTAATCATTGTGTCTCGAAGGCACTCGTTACCACCGCCTTTAGGCGGTGGTAACGATGTCTTTAATGTCTCCATGTCACCTTAATATCCTAATTCATACCAACCGCCTTTAGCGGGTGGGTAGTTCATGGTGTACACCGTGAGTGCCGTTCAGGTTTTCTTAACAAATCATGGAATATCGCCGCATAAAAATCAGTATAGGTAGCGTAGATCGTACATGGACTAAACTCAGCATAACTCTCTCCCTTAACGACAGTTACATCGACTGTTGGAATCTGTCTTCTACAATAGGGACAAAGTTCACGATAAAGGTACATTAACTCGTGAATCGTTTCAGGCATGTACCCTATACACCCCTTTATACCGAATCTGCACGCAACAAGTTTCGTACCTTCCCACGTCCTTTTTTCTGAGTACGTAACCATTGATGACAGTTTAGTGAGCTCTGACACATACTCATCCTCTGTCTGAATTTTCCAGTCATCGTATAACTCACGCAATTTCTTTCCTACAGAAGGAGCAAACCATGATGACTTATATGCATGGTCGTGTTGCCATGCGTTGAACTGACTGTCATGCTCAGACACGAATTGAAGTTCAACAGGATAATGCAAGTGATCAGCTTGGAAGTAAACGTGAACAGCTCTGTAACCATCATCAGGGAACTTTCCGCATCTCATGTCAACGACAGTACACACCGATGAATCAAACTTATGTTTTACAGATTCCCATACTGAATAATCTTCTACGATAATTCTAATACCAATCAAGTCGTTAAAGACCTTTTCAAGAGGACGACCTGCTGAATGTATGTGATGTCTATCAAGTTTATTCTGTATGGAAATATTAGTCTTTCCACGAAACTCAATATTAGGATTTGACAAAAAACCGTCAAACATACCGATTTCTTGGAGATTACTAAGACCAAGCGCCACTGCATGATATAAGTCTTCAAGAATGTCGTGTTCTCCATAATTTCTTAGGAACTTCGAAAGACTGTTTTTAAGACTTAGGGCAAGACCAGTAGCTCCGCCAATCAATGACAGGTCTTCCCATTCAAGTTCAAGTACAGGATCATCAATTTTAACTGATTCAAATGAACGAAACATGCAACACCTCACCAGATACTCTGTTTTGAATCCCACCCGCTAAAGACGGTGGGTAATTCACGAGACTTTAACCATGTCATCCAAAAAATTGGAGATATCGTATTCATCATTACGGTCACATAATCTGAGAAGATTTGTTTTGTTTGCAATGACGAATGACATAATCAAAGAGATGTCATTACTTCCAACACCATTTAACCGTGACTGATAATTCTTTATCGGAATAGTAGGTTCGTCTGAAATTGTCATAGGTATCAGAGAACGAATGTCCGGACAGTTTCCTTTATTTGGTTGAAATTGGATTCTAGGTTCATAATCACAATTAAGATAAGATCCACTGTCGTCCAGGTATATGTTTACCGGCAAGCCAGAACGTGCTTTTCTCAAAGTTGTCATTTCAAAAGCGTTTGAACGATCACGTTTTCGCATAATCAACACATCCAGATATTAGGATTACTTCCATTCGACAGCAACCGTACCACCCACAGTTGCTACATACTCACACTACTATATCACAGAAGTCGAACGTCCTTTTTCCAGCACCACACCAAAAGAAAGTGCAGCTATCATTATTACGTGAACTACCCACCGCCTAAAGTAGGAGACTTTTTGTTTCGTGGTGCTGTTAGAGATACTGTAAGAAATAGTGTGCTATAAGATCGTGTGATGATAGCAACATTGAAATGGTTGGAAAGGTTGCTATCGAGACTTTTATCTTAAATGAAGTGAGGTAGCGATATGGCACTGATTAGAAAAAACAGACATCACACTTCGACTTATGGGGAATCCATAAGTCATGTGCAATGGGAAATTTGTGCAATCTATGATATTACACCGCCAGATGTTGAAACATTTTTCGTTAAAATGCGTGATATTATTGAAAAGGCTTATGCGTCAATTGGTGGTTATTTGGGAACAAGCAACCCAAAAAAGTTTCTAAAAAGTGCTAAATTACTTAGGGTAATCACATCAACCACTTACGAAGAGTCTGAGCTTTCTAATCACCAGAATGATATAATGGCATTAGAAGTGTTCCGAATTGTAGATGGTAGTTATAAAAACATTGCACTCGCTAAAAATATGGACATAAAGGGTTCTGGTGAGTTCGCTAGAGCCCTGATCCGATACGATATCAAAAACTATGAAGGATGGTATTGGGCAGAAGTCAGTGGCAAAGTTGAATATTTGATGAAAAAATATAACGGATATCCAATCCCAAATATTTATGCAGAAGAAATTTTAAATAAACATGATCAACTTGAACTTGACGAAGACGGTGTTCATTATTTTAGGCAGATAGGTCTTGAAGACACAACGAAGCACCGAAAGGTGATATATGGATTTAAGAATCAAGACTTGTTCGATAGAGTGAACACCTCAGTTTTAGACATTCTTGGTGTCTCCATGAGCTATTCAGACTTTCAAAAATATGCAAACGTTTTCCCTGATGAAATCGATTTGAACTCACACACTCAAAAGAGTGTCACTAAAGTTTTAACACGTGTCTTGGAGCAGACTACAAATAGTTCTGTTGACCTTGTGAAAACATCCAAAAATTACATTGAATCTATTGGTAATGCTTTTTATGAAGATGACATAAACGAATTTCCAAATGATGTAATAAAATGTTTGGATTTGTGCTTAAAACTGCTAAGGCAATTTGGGGACAAATACATTAATGCTATCACTCAAGGTGAAGAATTGCGTGAGATGATAACTCCCCTTGAAATACACACATTTTAAGTGTGTGAACTACCCACCCGCTAAAGCGGGTGGGTAGTTCACGAAGTGGTTATTACGGTTGAGGCGAAAACATGCCTTATCGCCGCTTTGATGGTGAATGGGTATAAAGCCGAACCGATTAAACTTCATATGACAGATGCATGGGGCAAGGATAACTACTTTGCTGAAAAGAACATAGCCCAATATGGGAATGCCATTCTGCTGAAACGATAAGGACTCGTGGGCAACGTCTGTTGCCCACACGCAATACACAAGGGGAGAGAGAAACATGGGATTGGATTGGTGCGGATATGAAAGAATATGACATCCAAGTTCCTTGCATGATGTACGACAACATAACTTATTGGATAGTGTAATATGTCTCTTGAGCAATTCAAGTGGAAAAAGTTTTCAGAGGAAAGACCGTACAAGGTAAAAACAGAACTCAATGACGATAGGAATCCTTATTTCGGCAAATTCATGGTTCGTTTAAGTGACGGTCAAACGGTCATTTGTTCGTACACGTTTCCGTCTGATGACGACCTTGAAGAGGATGCCTGGTTTCCGAAATGGACACTTCACGATACGTGTCATGAAATAACCGCACAGGACGGAGACTTGTGGTATCCGATGGATTTTGTCTTCTGCATGTTGGAAGGATATCCTACGCCATACGCATGTTGGGAGTTCGGGTGTGCTTTGGCAGAATTTGCGATTCCTGCTTTGGACGTATGGATTAGAAAAGGTGCGAGTTACAAAGCAGGAATGACTCCTGAAACATGGCATGAGGTATTGAATAAGATAAAGATGGCTTTTGAAGTATCTCTTTCTGATATGACTGGCCAGACAGAGGACACAGATGAATCATTATGGAAAGAGCATAATCGAATCCGAAAAGAAGGGTTCTCGCTTCTCGCTGAAAATTATTTAGACATGTGGGACTAGCAGGATAATAACCAAACTACGATAGTTGGAGAGTGACAATGGGAATTACATGGTATGACGGTAAACAGACACCCGGTGATGAGTCCGGCAGCTACATTATTCTGACGGATAAGGGCAACATCTCTGAGGCAGAATGGAGAAACAATCATTGGTATCAGTATAGGTGGAGTTCACAATATGAACCACATGAGGTTAAAGCATGGTGTCGTCTGGACGATGTGAAAGAGACGTATACTCCGTCTAATGTAAGATACAGTCATCAGACTGTGTTTTGTGTTAAGTTTGAAAAAGACGGGATGGACAATTCGATTATTTATGATGTGTATGACGTACAAGGAACTGGTCAAACTTGTAAATTATACGGTCACTTGTTCAGTTATATGAAGTTCAAAGCTATCTGTGAGCAAGATTCTCAATTGAAGAAGTGGTTTTATGACTACCATGACAAACCAATGGATCACGTAGGAAAGGCACGTTTGTTTGCAATCAATGGAGAAACCGGTGAAACTGTTCGGACGTATAATCTACAAGACGTGTACCCAGCTAACTATAAGAGCTATGTGCGTTACAACGGTAACGAAGGTGAATTTTTAGGGGTCGAATTTAACTGTAGGTTTCCGCATGACATGATAACGGAATCCGTATGATCTTTGTCATGGTGCTGTGCATCCTCTGACAGGTTGGGAGTGTTATACATGTGTTTGTCGATAAACCGTTTCGCCATTAGGAGACAAACACATGGCTACATTCACAAGCAAAAAAGAAATTGTCACGAAACTCAAAACCCAAATTTCCGAGAAGGACGATACAGCAATTCATGCGTTGTTATTCGTCTATGCGTATCAGGAAGCCTCGGAACAGGACAACTCTGTTACGTCGTTTAATAATGGCGTAGGATTCAATAAGCATGATGCAGAGTTCTGTACCAGTCTTGTGAACCAGTATAACGAACGCGGTTCGTTTTCACGCAAGCAGCTTGAATGCATCAAGAGTGTAATGCAAAAGTATGCCGGTCAAATCGTCGAAATAAAACTTGGAAATGGCGACATCGTGAAGAATGGTCGTGTTTACAGTTGGACTGCAAAGGGAGTTAATTATGAGACAGCTGTCACAGCTTGAATACAGACGTTTTATCGTATGGGTGTTTCCAACCATCATCGACATGCTTTCCGTTCTCGATAATAGATGGGTTGCCATTGAACAGGCCACCTATTCCGAACGCATTACATCGAGAGTGGAGAAACGTAGAGGCAAGTACGTGACGTGCTATGGCGTAAAACCGTTAGACAAGCAAGTGTTTCTTGAAGCCATCAATAAGGACGGTTTTGTCCCCTTCATGGATCATCTCATTAACACGTTATCGGAGCTGACGCCAGAAGGCATCTGTTCAAAGGCACTGTATAGTGATGCATATGAAGCGATTTCGTCTCTTCCAGATGCACCTGATTTGCCAGAATCTAGCAATCCAGAAGAAAGCACGCGTTGCATCAGTGCAATGCGTTATGTCATCGGAATGGGGTTTGGTAATCTTGAAAAGTTCAACAAGGTTTGCGTTTATCTTGCAAAGGTTTCACTCGATATGCTTGTATGGTATCTTGACCCTGCACATACGCTTTCTTATGGCGAAGTTGTTCCAAATAAAAATGGAGTGGATTAAATGATTGTTCCTAATGTGAGAGTCGAACGAATGGAAATGACGGTTGATCAGTTACTTAATACGTCTTACATCGTTGATCCAGATGAAGACGTTCTGCAAGGTTATCATCTTGAGGACTTTACCTGTTACATCGAAAGTCTTCTGATTGACACATCGGTAATTCCATTCGTTATCGGTGAGAATCCAAATCTCAAAGGAAAAGACAGACCGTATGAAGTGGTGGACGGCAAGAAACGATTCGCCATTCTTCGTAAATACTTACGTGGTGACTTTGCACTTACGGATTGCCGGTTTTTCAAGGAACCCTCGCAGCACACGTTTTCGGAGCTTCCTCGGTCACTTCAACGTCGTCTTAAAGACACACATGTGCAAGTGTTTGAAGTGTACGAATGTGGTTTTGGCATTGAAAATTATGAGGAGGTCTGCCGAAGTGTTCGTGGTGAAGACAATTACAGAGACATGTGAGATGTGAACTATGGGTCTTGATGCTTATTTTTATGTTAAGCCTAGAGTCGTTTCTTCTGAACCGTTCAATCCTGATTTATTGACCTGTTCATTGAATGACGCAGGTGTTCTGTACGAACTTGGTCGTCTTAAAGTATGGGCAGAGAATAATGACTGTACTCTAGAGCTAGCTTTGTTCAAAGCTCTCTCTCAGTTTAATGCTTCATGTGACTCTACAGAGACGTTTGATTCTGAAGCTCTTTACTTTCGTAAGTTCCATTTTCTTTTGGAGTTCTTTGGGTATGATGACGATTATTATGCAAAAGATATGGTCATCACACGAGCACAATGTGAGGAACTTCTTGACAGTGCTAAAAAATGCCTGATTGATATAGAGAAATACTTAAAGAATCAGAAAGGTTGTGTGTTAGGATATGATGATTTTGGTGTTTTGATTTCGTACACGGTGACCGCAGACGAAAAAACAAAAAATCGTATTCATGGTAATGTCAACCGAATAACAAACAAAGCATTTCCTTGTAGGTGTTCTGATTCACACTTCGACCATGTGTCGAAACTGCTCACAGGTATTCGTTCCATACTTAGAGATATTGATTGGGATACTGAATGCGTTGTGTTTAATGCGGACTGGTGATCATATAGGTAGGAAACAACATGGCAAAGAAAAAAACTGACTTTAGAGATACGTGGGTATACACGGGATATTCGTTGAATCAAGAACAAGAAACGGCTCTTGATAAGCTGAGAAAGATGAAGTCTTCAGTCATTGCGTTACAGTGTGGCTGCGGCAAAACGCTTCTGTCGCTGCATTATGCGATGGAGCTTTGTGCTAAAGGCGTTGAAGGGTTTAAAGCACCCGTTAGATGTATTTTTGCAGTTCCGAAAGCTGCGTCCATTGCGTATGAACGTGAGTGTGTTACGAAGATAGGAAAGCCATACCTTTTGCTTACGGTAAAGAACAAAGATGCAACATGGGAACAGGTGATGAACCACGAAATCATCATTGTGGAACATACCTATCTGAAACAGATTGTTCCAGCTTTGTTACGAATAACAGAAACATTCCCGACATACCTGTTCATAGATGAAGCACATTGCTTGCAGAACGAAAAGAGTGAGTTGTCAAAGTCGTTATGGTCAGTACGTCAGAAATGTATTGGCGTGTACTGCTTAACCGGTACACCACTCGTAAACAGCATTGAGGGACTTTATAACCTGTACCACTTCACGTTCCCTCGTGTGTTTACTTCATGGTTCGCATTTCGTGACAGATATTGTGTGACAAAAGACCGTGAGATTTACATGCGTAAAAAGGGTCAGGCATTTAATCCGTATCAGCACAAGCGTATAATCAAGGAAATCATTGGCTACCAAAATATGGAAGAGCTGAACAAGTACATCGACATGCTAACTATCAAGGGTGCAAAAACTTATGATGTAGAGTACTCGTTTCTGAAGACCATATTAGATGATGAACTTTCAGATGCTTATGTTAGTGCTGCACAGGGTCTCCTGGTGACCAAGGATGAAAAGGACTGGGGAGCAAGACTTCACGATTTGCAGCGTGTTGTTGATGGCAATCCGATTACAGACGATGGTGGTAATACCTTGTCGTTGCCTGAGGGTTTTGTCTCAAACAAATTCAAGCTCTTGTCAGAAACGTTAAAACTTGTGATGAACCGAAATGAGGCATGTTTGATTTATGTCGAGTACCTTGAGACCGTAGAACTTGTCCGTGAATTTGTTGAGAAACACCGAACAGAGTTTGGCGTCCATACAGTCCATATCCTGTCAGGAGAAATCCCTGAAAACAAACGTTCTGAGATTGAAGTAATCATGCAACCGCGTGACGTTGTAATTATGACTTCATCAGGTACTGCTTCACGAAACCTGCAGAAAGCGAATAACATTATCATGTTTAACACCTCGTTCAGTGTTCAGAATGTTATTCAGACAGTCGGTAGAATTTGTCGCGTCGATTCAGCATACAAGAAACAACATGTGTATCTGCTTGAAGTAGAAGGTACAATCGATTCGTACAAAATTATGCTCTTCAAAGACCACCTTGCACTGATTGACCGTCTGATGGGGGCGGAGTGCAGATCATCCATCACATGCGATTACGTAGAGATTGACCGAAGCCGAATGGACTATATTAAGAAATCATTACTCTGGCAGAAAGGTCTTGGAAAGACAATAAAAAGTCGTAGCAAAAACGGTAATAAATCCTCAACTAAAGCAACGAAAGAAGCAGCAGAAAACACAGAAAAAGGAGGAAAGGGTCTTATAGGTTCGTATAACGATTTTCTTAACGGAAACTGGTCGTTGTCTTGATTATTGGTTTTCTCTTGTATGCCTCCCGGTCATTAGATACGTATCTCGTAGGTGTGGCATTTTAAACCTCCATTAGATGTCTCAGAGGTATGACATTTATTACAGGTGTAACGCACGTATCCGTTGATTCACACAGTCTCGTCCGTCTCAGAGGTATGGCATTTAATATGGGTGTACTACCTCTAAAACGCCCGTAGTAAATGTCATACTGAAGAGAACAGACTCATCTCTTAGGAACTATGCATCAACTTTAATGAAACGTTATGATGCCTCCCCAGTTCGTTCAACTCAGTTGATGCTTTGTCGAGGGGAAGCCGTATTGTCGTTGTCGTAAATGACAATACGCATTACACTGACTTTCATGTTGGTGGCTTACAGCAATAAATAGCGACATGATAACCATAGATGTTATCAAAGATGTGTAGGTGTTGCGTTGCCAAATTAACGCAACCATTTGTTTCCTTTGGGAAGGGCAGACTGCATATCTCAAAGGAAATCTTTTTGTCTTATGTCTTCATCTGACGTACTTATTGAGGACTGCGATGATTTTGTTCAATAAAAATAAATCCAATATGACAACCACAAACATAACTTTCACAGAAGCACGTGGAGACAATGATTCAGAAAGTACATTAGAACTCAACAAACTGTCGCTGAAAAGCAAGTCATTCTATCGCAGAACAAAACCATGTATCGAAGAAAGCCGTCTCAAGACAGTAGAGAAGTTGTTCCGAGAAGGTCTGTGCGATGTAGCAAAGCAAAAAGGTCAGGTGTACGTCGAGTTCCCTTCCACTGCCGGTGAAGAAATAAGAGGGTTTGAGGCAAAAACAGTCAATGGAAAAACACGTCTTATTTCTACGCAGACGAACCCTGTGAAGTTCGTTGGCGGAGACAGCAATACGTTCTACGACATGATTAACAGAGACGCTTTTGATGACAGCGTAATTGTGGTTGGTACTGCATGTTATGACTCGAAAGGTTACGCTGAGGGTGCGACAATTTACCTGTTACAGATATTGGAAGTCGCATCTGTTAATCAGGTGGATGATAACAAACCTAATGAAGAACCGAAACAAACTCAACAGGCACAGAGCACGCAGGATGATGCTCTTGCAGCTCAGGCACAAGCAAGTAAAGGTTCGGACAACACAACCTCAAACACAGGTAATACAGGCGAAGCCGGTAAAAAGGAATCGTTTGTTCGCAGGGATAAGAACGGAAACATGATTCCTTTTAAGATTTTGCGTGCGTATGAAGCGGATGGCGATAATCAGAATGCGACCTCAAATACGTCAGAAACTGAAAGAGACTCGAAGTCATTACTTGAGATGTTTGAAGAAGCCGCTCCTCTGTTCCTAAAAGGACAGTTTACGCAGGGAATGACTGCGTTGTCCGGCTCTAACTACCAGGCAAAATTGATTGCATCCATGTCTGCTGTCCGTACAGATAAATTACCATGGCTTGGAAGGTGCACATTCTCTGTTGGAACCAACCAGACTACTGATGGTATTCCATGCATTAACATGGTTATTATTCCGTGGAATCATGAATCACAGTCAAGTAAAGATGATGCATGGAGTGCATTAAGACCGTTAGCCAGTGCAGCAGAATTAGATGACGATCTTGCCAAGTCCCTTGGTAAATCAATGAAGGGCACTTCTGGTGGAACTGGCACACAGACGACACAGGGCACAACAGGAAATGCTTTGCTTGATGCCGCAACAGCAAATGGTCAGGATGTCGTGGCTAATGCACAGCAGCCTGCTAATCAGATACAAGCACAACAACAGATGGGACATAGCCCTGAAACGGAAGACCCATCACAGGTTCGTACACAATTACAGCAAATGCAGACTTCTGACAAAGCGTCTTATGCTAAAGTTCTTGTGAACCAGATTAAAAGCATTTTTGGAAACTCTGCGGGTACGGACAACATGACTTCTTATCGTGTTTTTGAGAAATGGCGTGATGTTATCTTTAGTACGGATGCCGACGTATGTAAAGAGAATGGTCTTCAGCAAATGAAGTCTCAGAGTGACATTGTTGCAAAATACACGAGTTTCAGAACGTCCACGAATGCTTCTGCATTCGTTCTGTATTAAGAATACAACTTTTGAACATACAGGTAACCGAAATGAACATAATAAAAAGCATCTATATGGTGTTCACTATCATTGTTTGCGCTGTACTTTTTGCTTTGTTATACGAAAACGATACGACGCAAGCACAACCTTTGCCTAAAGAAACATCACCTGTTTTAGATACGTTAGGGTCTCATACTTCAGGGATGGGTTCTCAAACTGTTGCATATAAAGAAAGTTCACACCACCTTTAGTCAACTACCCACCCGCTAAAGCGGGTGGGCTTTCGGCTCGCTTTTCTGGTCAAAACCACTGCTACAATCTCCATAACTGAAAGTCTTTAGGGGGCGAGAGTATGCCTCATATCCTGCCCATTTAGCATCTTTGTACGTTTGATTGTACACACTAGGGCCAAAACGTCCATAATCGGTCGGACTAGCAAACGATGAAAGTGTTTGTCTTCCATCAGATGTCACATCCCCATGTGCTCCCGCTACCTCAAATTCAGCTACGATTGTTCTGAAAATAGGTGTGCCATCACGTACCTCACGAACGACCAAATCCATTCTGGCGTGTTTATCTTTCTCGAAGTATTCCTTGAAAACGTCGAATGCCTCGTAGTAATGTTCGCTAGTGAAAATCGTCTGTATGGGTGATCCGAGCTTTATCTGTACCACTTCATACGACATCCAATACGGGTCTTTATGCGTTTTGCGAATGTTTTCAAGATACTCAGCCGTTGGAACCGTGTTTGCTTTTAGTCGCTCTTCTTCGGCTTTCATCTTATCCATTCTGAGCTTGAGCTCTTCAAGTTCCTGTTGCTCTTGTTGCTTTTTCTCTTCTGTATTAGGTTTGATTGTTTTATTTTGTCGTGCCATTGATTCACATCCTTTAATATTTGTGTTCGGATCTCCATCGGATGTCGAAGGTTGTCAACACTTCAGGAAACCATTTGCATGTGAACGGGACAATGCCGTCAACGCTTCCGATACATTTTGAGATATCCTCAATCATGTTGGCAAAGTCATCACACACTTCTATCTGCGAATTTTTTGGCATGTTCAGCACATGCTCTATCATGAATTTCCTTTTGCATTGTCGGAAAACTTTTTGAGCGTCATCAAAGTCTCCCTTTCTGAGAATTTCAAGGCTCCACTTCTCACGTGATCTATCATTGTCAATGGACATTGTGTTTAACTCGTCAAGATATCCTTCAAGCTCGCTTTTCCAGTGGACATACGTAGGAAAAGTCTTTTCATATTTATGGCAATATTGACAGAGACACCAGTTTTCAGCAATCTGCTTTGCAAGGTTTAACACACGTGTCTGAAATTGACTTTTGTTAAAAGCCATCTCAAGAATAAAGCGTTGTTTTTTAACTGCATGACTTATGCGTATCATAATTAATGTTCACCTCATTTTCTGTCAGAATCGATCTGTTTTAAGTGGGAATATCTTATAGAGCTTTTCTGAGGGCAACGAATCACTTGAGATAAGCGACACGATTGTTTCTGCATTCTCTGCACAATCACGATACAGATCTTTTCTTATTGATTGCGTGAAGTCAATTTCATCCTCATCGTCAAGTTTGAAGTCACATACACAGCGAATTACATCCACATTGTTATACTCGCTTGTATTTATGACTTCATCTCGTGTCCATTTTTCCTTATCGCCTTTTACAGGAATCGATTTAAGCATTCCTATATGAGCGATGAGTTCTTTACGCCACCCACGGTAATTTATGTTGTCTGGGTCGTACATTCGGCAATATGTACAAAGACACCAATTCTGTGCAATCTGTGGCAGCAAATCAGCGACACGATCTTGGTATTTAGCTTTTTTAAGAGCCATCTCGATGATTCGATGAATCCTTTCAGACCGTATCATTCGTTTCTTTTTCCATATTAGTGCCATTTCAATCCTCTGCTATAATATAAGACAAACCCATTTTGTCTTATAGCGACACTACCACAAAAGAAAACCAAGGGATTAAAACAGCACCATGAAAAAGACAAAAACCACAAGCCTTTATTTGGCTTGTGGTTTTTGTCTTTTATTTCTGATCTATGTCATCGTGCATAACACTCAAGGGAGTCAATTTCGCCTAACATGACTGCACAGACTTCATCGGAGATTTTTCAGGAGAGGTGAACTACCAACTGACATTTAACAGATTCGAGCTGTGGGTAGCTCACGGAAGAGAGCTTTTCAGAACATCAATACAAGGAGCAATCTCTTGTGGTATGAACTCAGTTCCACCCTGCATCCACTCATCCTGACACATATAGAATGAGTCTATGAGAAGTGATTTGTAACGCATCATATCTTTATTGTAGATGTCAAAGAACTGTTCAAGTTTGCGAAGGTTCGGGTCTTGTGACCCACGTCTCATACGAATCAGCCAGTCTTCCCATGACTTTGTGAAATAATGATTTATCCACACATTACCTGTATCTAATTCCTGTGCATGTGGTTTGCTAGGCTGTGTTTGTTCGTATCTCATCGCACGTTGGATACAGAAGAATTTATAAGGTCTTGAGACATTGACCACTGACTTGCACAGCATGTCGTTGTCTCTGTATTCCCATTGTTTATATGCTTGTACTGTAGGTACGTTTGGAGCATAGATGTGACCACTTGCATTGAAGTTTCGCAACACGATGTATGAAAACCAATCGCCGGTTTCACGTGCTTTCGTTTCCAGGTCGGATATCCAGTTGTTGAGTGTATACCCGTCTTTAAACATCAGGAACTCATCCGTGTCGAGGAACACGCACCATTCGTCTTTATGTGGCTGTACCAATCCTGAGGTGAAAAATCTGTTATACATCCATACCTGACGCCACGGTGTATAATTTTTCTGCTCGTCGAGGATTCCAAAGTCTTCCATGCGATGAAGCGATAACGTCTTCGTCTGTATGTACTTGTCGATAAGTTCCCTATGGCTTGAAGAGTTGAAGTCTTCAACAACGTAGATGTGGTCGAAGCCAAGATTCAGATGGTGTTCAATCCATTCTGGGAGATACCTGTGTTCGTCTTTTACGTTAATCAGTATTGAACTGTACATGGTATTTAGGTGTCTTCAATTCGGTTACGGATATTTATGGAGATGACCCATACATGGGCAATAATGTTGTCCATGTTATAGAGTGCATCCATCTTTGAATACAAGAGTTTCTTGCAGCTCACTAGAGGATTTGATAAGGATTCAATCCGAAAGCAAACGTATTTTAGCCATTTGGTAGGTCACTAAAATCGAGCAGAAAGCAAACTATCATAACTTCGTATAGTAATGCTGTTGACTAGGAGATACGCATAATGGCTAAGAAAAAAGACACAGAAAAGAAGACCCGTATTAAGGAAGACAAATCTGTTGATGACGTATGGTCTCTTGGAAATATGGACAAACATTCGACTGAGACTGACGTGTCCAATAAAAAGAAATCGACAGTGAAACCCCGAAAACCTCCTGTGAAGAAGTCTTCTAAGACAACTGTACGTAAGTCTTCCAAAGAGAAACCGGCTGCTGAAAAGAAGTTGTCTCAAAATAAACCTACGACGCAATACGTTCAAAAAAGCACAAAACGACATACAAAGAAAGAGCCGGATGTCATTGTTGAAACTACTTCACAGGTACAGTCGAACGAATTTCCAATCACTCAGTACGCACCGATTCGTAATGTTCCATTCGTCGAAGAGCCTGAAATACAGTTTGCAGGACTTACGCAGGTATTGTCTGACTTACCACAGGATGTTGTGGACAACATGCCTACGATTCAAAGCCGAATCAATGCGTATTTGACTTACTTTTCTGCGATGCGCTTGGGCAGTCTTCCACGTCTGTTTCGTTTCATTGATGCTGCAGAACAGATAATCTTTAATCCGGATGATCTTCTTCATCTGGACTTTGACCAGATAAAGTCTGTTTACCGAAATGCGAAAGATACAGCTACGGAAACTCTTGAACAAGCTAGAAAAGTGATACAGACCGTGCAGACAGAGAATGACAAGAAGGTCGATTCGCTGTATAACATGCTTATTGCAATGTCTCCTGACACGGTTGCACGTATGTTAGAGATGGTAACAGAGGCAGAGCGTGAACAGAAAAACCACAAGGAAAATACTCAGGATAAAGAACACGATGGCACGGAATGACAAAGTAAGTTTAGAGCAGCTTGAAGAAACCATTAAAATCAATCAACATGGAGACAAACATCTCGATGCAGTGACTGCAAGAGGCGAACTTCTTGGCGTTCAAACAGGTAGAAACAGTAAGAAATGCACTTTATGTGTCAAGTATTACCATTACCCAAAAAAACCTTTACCGTGGCGTAATCTGAATGTGTTTACAACCGTATATGATGCCTGTCATATTATGATCGGGTGTCTTCGTGGCATGTCCTGTGATGATGAGTTATACTGCGAAGCTGTGATATTATTAAACGGAAAAAGGATGCCTGGCTTGTCAAACAAACGTGAGAATGGATTTGAGGATGGAAGGGTTCATTGGAAATCAGTCTAAAATAACTTATCTGATCAAGGATGACTGTGATGATACGGAATATTGGGATACAGATTGAAAGTTACAGGAATGTGAATGATCGCGAGGCATTTATCATACTGTGAGCTTGAAAACCAAAGGGCTTTAGACCGTGGGATGAAAGCTAGCCAATTTAATTGAAACAAGCACTTGAAAGAAGCATCATGTTATGCTATTTATATGTTTGGTGGCTAGGCTGATCCCCGAAAGACACTTTGACCGAGTGTTTGCCACCACACATATCGGTCAGTAACACAGGTCAGTTACCAATGGAAATTAAGCGTAGTCTTAAAATCAGATTGTACCCAACACCAGAACAACTTCAAATGTTCATCAAAACTGGTGGATGCCGTCGTTTTGTCTACAACAAATACGTCGAAGCAAGGGAACAATTTTACGCTGATAACATCAAAGGTCGTAACCTGAACAAAGACGAAAAGAACAAGATTTATAAAGGGTTCAAATACACATTAGAGAAAGATCTTTGTGAGTTGTTTCCTTTTCTGAAGGAAGTTTCATCCGTTGCTCTGCAACAGGCTAGGCGTGATGCTCAAAAATCATACTCTGAGTTCTTTAAGGGCAAGAAAGGAAAACCACGTTTCAAGAAGAAAAAGGATGGTTGTTCTTTCAGCGAGGTAATGCTGTCGGAGGATCTTATTTCAGAACATGAGATGTGGCTTAAAATTCCAAAGATTGGCAAAGTAACGTTTCGTCATAACCACATTCCTGCATGGTTCCATACTAAAGGCATCAAGAGAAAGAATTTGACCGTCGAAGTGACAAAATCTGGACGCTGTTATGCTTCGATTTGTTGCGTCTATGAAAGTTTGAACGATAGAGAGAAGTCTTTTTCTGGTAACGATAACCAAGCTATCGGACTGGATTTTTCACCATCAAAGGCTTACATTGACTCAAACAATCACTCAGCACACAATTATGTTCCATTCAAGCAAGAAGCAAAACGTCATCTGGCTCATTTGCAAAGGAACTTTTCGAGAACCAAGAAAGACTCCAAAAACCGTGAAAAGGCTAGACGACGATTGGCAAAATTTGAGGAACACATAGCTAACAAAAGACGTGATTGGATGGAGAAAGAAACTTTACGTCTTGTCCGTAGTTATGAAGTGATTGGTGTTGAGACGTTGAACATCAAAGGCATGATGCGTTTCAGCCACAATTCCAAAAACTATAATGATGTGTCATGGAATAAGTTTGTGAATATGCTTGAATGGAAAAGCAAATTTCATAACTGTTTCGTGGTTAAATCGGATAAGTGGTTCGCATCATCACAGTTGTGCAGTCATTGTGGTTTTAAGAACGAAGCTGTGAAGAATTTGAGCGTTCGTAAATGGATTTGCCCAGAATGTGGTGTAGAACATAATCGTGACCACAACGCGGCAATCAATTTGCGAAATGACGCGATAAGCAAGATTAAAAGTACGGTAGGAACTATCGGAACTTATGCCTGTGGAGGGCAGGGAAGCAAAACTAGGTTTAATTCTAGTAGAGTGGACTGTTCGTTGAAACAGGAAATCCAATTCGTGAGAATGGATAAATCAAATTCTAATGAATTTGAAGCCCACCGACTTTAGGCGGTGGGTAGTTCACCAAACAAACGTGAGAATGGATTTGAAGATGGAAGGGTTCATTGGAAATGTTTGTGATATGATTTGTCTGGTCAAGGATGACGGGAATGATTGTACGAAACCTTGTGATACCTGTGAAGAGGTACAGGAATGTGAACGACATGGATGCGTTTTTAAACATTCTTCTAGGCGTCTTCTGTGCCGTTGTATTCTTTACCATTCTGACGTTGGTGGCGATGGTAATACGTGGTATCTTCTGTACTGGATATAGTTTCCTGCCACCAACTTTCTAGCGTGTGCATGACAGAGATATAAACGGAGCAAGAAACATCCTGTTTAAGCAGATATTTCTTGCGATGAGAGATCCCTCCACACCAGTTTTGGTGTGATTTAATAGTAGCCATTAGTTATTAATGGTGAATAAAGATGGATCGGAGTGACTATGGGAATTGATTTTGTACGAAGACGTGAATCGCATTTGACAATTACACATGATGCCGTTTACCGAAAACTCTACAAGGTCGTGGAGTCGGAGTCCTTTACACAAGGCGACCGCGTTCTGGTAGAGCTGACTAACGGCATGTATGAGCATTGCATTGTTGTTTCATCCGATCCACTAAACTTAGCACCATACGAGAAAAAGCATTACGTAAGTGAGGATAAAATATACCGAGGTACGTTTATTCCAGAGTACTTACGTAAAGGAACAGTAAGTGAAACAGCAGACGGTTCAGGTACGTCTTCATCAGATTCAAGTTCCGACAATACAAGTACCGACTCTTCGAGTACATCTGATGAAAGCGATTTCATTCCAAATGCTGATGATATGAAGGATTTGCCTAATCCTAACGATTGGCATGATTACTCACATCTTTATAATCCATGTACCTGTGAAGATGGATGTGAAGGATGTAAAGGAAAAGACTGTGGAGAATCCATGCTTGGTCATTGGGGATACGAACATCTTTACTGTCATTGTCACGATGAGGACACACCAACGGATGACCTTCCGCCTACCGACACCGGTGACACTCCTGGGACTGGTGATGATCCGACTATTGATCCTACTTATCCTGACGTTCCTTGCTTCTGTAAAGTGTGCCATCGTATTTGTCTGTCTGACTGTCCTTACACTAAAACGGTATTTGACTTGGAGCTGCCTGAAAGCGTGCTTTCTGATGCCTCATCCATTGAAGGAAAAATTGTGTTGCCTAAAGCAGCCCCTTTCGACATGCTGTTCCGTGTTGAATGTGAAGACGAACTTGGAATAGCAAGTCTCGTTGTTGTCGTAAATAAAGGAGAAACAGAGGCTTCATTCTCTGACAGCTTCTATGGTCTTGAAACTGTTGTCCGTGCAAGCTATAACGGAAAGACCGTAGAGAAAAAGGTAACGGTGGCAGAATATCCATTGGAGTTTGAGTCATTTACATGCGAGACGGAAACCATATCAGTCGGAAAACCCCTTGAAATGAAATTGAAGTTTTCACGAAAAGTTACTGAACAGACAATCGTTCGGCTTTCTGTTGATCGTCTTATGGTTTGTCCGGAGAGAATTGTGTTTGATGCATACGAGCAAGAGAAAAGTTTTACGGTAGTTATCTGGGATGACGAAAACGAAATTACCGCACATTTTAACGATAAGGAAATTTCATGTCGTGTCGATGAAGAAAAGTTCCCATACACAATAGCTCATGTCACTGCTACAGATGATATTGTTGTCGGAGAAACTTTTTCACTTCACGTGAAACTTGACCGTCCTGTTGACCGTCGTAAAACTCTTTATATCGACGTGTCTGACGATTCCATGATGATGTTCCCTCCGATGGCTGTGTTTCAAACAGGTGAAGACGTTGTGACTGTGCAGGGTATGTTTGCCCATTCAGGAACAGGTACTGTAACATTGACTTTCGGTGAAAACAGTTTCACAAAATCATTGTCTTGTTAAAGACCTTGGTATATCAAACAGTTCGTTGGTTTCGTGTTTCGCCTTAAACACGACAGAAGATTCGCGAAATTTCTGTGAGGAGAATGATTATGATTCGCAAAAACAACATTCGTAGAGTTAGCCGTATTCGTAGTGAAGAACGTGAGGAACGTCCTGCACGCCGTACAATCGTAAATTTCCGTAAAGATGAACGTGAAGAACGCCATGCACGTACTGTTCGCCCTGCACGTCGTTTGGAACGTGATGCTCGTGAAGAACGCTCGACGCGTCACAAAGTTGGTAACCTTCGACGCCCTGCACGTCGTTTGGAACGTGATGAAATTATTGCCCGTCGATCGCTCCGTGCTCGCCGTTATGAAGAAGACGAGAAAGAAGACGACAAGGCTGAGAATCTTATCGACACAATGGAAGTTGCAGACATCGTTGACAAGGTTGTTGATGCCCTTAAAGGCTATGACTGCCCTGAAAAAGAATACGATGATGAAGAAAAAGAAAACCTTCCTGAATCCGAAGCTATCTGCATGATGGATGATGCTGAAGTTCCTGTCAAAGTCGATGAAGACGGTGCAAAAATCATCATTGACCTGGATGATGAAAACAGCGTTGAAGTTTCTCTTGAACAGACAGAAGAAGATGTGGATGCTGAACTCGCTGAAAGTCTTGAAGAATATTTCAATCCTGAAGACGAAGATGGCGAAGATGAAGACAAAGATGATGACAAGGAAGCTAAAGAATCTTTCCGTCAGCGTAAAATTCGTCGTGATATGGAACAGCGTATGGAAGCATTCAAACGTCGTCAGGCTCTCAAACGTGCTCGCAACGAAGAGCGTAAAGAAGCTCCCCGTCGTCCGGCTCCGAGAGGCCGTCGTTAATTCCGACACCCTTTTATGGGTAAAATAAAAAATAGCGTAGAATGCCTCTAATTTGCGTTCTACGCTATTTTTTATTTTACCCATGTATTTACTAGGGTAGGCTTGTAACTTTTTAGTACAAGGCAAACCTGACCACTCTATGGATGTGATTTTATTTCGCCCTCAGGAATCGTTCACATGAGAATCACAGCCACCATGAAACCAACCAGTCCGACCATGAGACACACGGCAGACCAGAATGCATCATAATCAGTCCATTCACCACTCATGGCTGCTTCAGTATTGATGATGTATTTTTCAAAAAATTCTTTCATGGTCGTACTCCTGCAAAAAGTTAAAGGGTTCATCAGACGTTACTCGCTTCTCACGTCTGATGAACCCTTTTTACCGCTTAATGGTAACGTGTCAAATTTTCGACCTTTTGAATCCAAAGTGAACTACCCACCGCCTAAAGGCAGGTGGGCTTGCGGCTCGCCCTCTGGTCAAGTATACCTATGAGACTCAAAAAAGTGTTTTCTGTCCTTTCGGCGTAAGGTTCTTGATACCTGTTTTCATTTTATGTGCGAAATCATCTATGGAGTCAAACATCTCCGTTTTGTTAATGTCTTCTGTCTCAAGATATGTCTTGATATTGTCCCAAAAGGCTTCCAACGCATTGATGATATCTTTTTTAAGATTCATAAGGTCTGCGTGTTTTTCGTTGTTTGCTTTATGGTTTTCTATTTCGTTATTCAATGCATCGCATAGTGTAATCCACGGAGTCAGACCGAATTCTGGACGGTAACCATCAGTAGTATACGGTGGTTTGTTTACGGTCTCTACGATTTTTGAATCATCACATCTACACAGTTTTAGTTCGTCCTGTGTGCATGTTACGTAATAATTTATGCAAACATCCGGCATCAATCCGTTGCAAAGAATATAAGGTCTGTCTTCCTTATGATCCTGTGACCAAATGCTTAATGACAGGACGGCTAAAAAATGTGCCCATTTTCTTTCATCAACACCATCAATAGAATCAGGTACGGAAAAGAGCGAAGGTGTTTGTGATTCTCCAAGTAACCACACGGGAATCAATCGGGATGTCTTCTGTTCTTCATCTTTTTTCTTCACTTCAAAGGTTCTTCTGATGATGGACACTTCATCATAGTCATTATCGTCAGTCGGAAGGACAACATAGATGTCATGGTTCTCCATCTTGCAAACAAACCCGCCATTTTCTTTTGAGTAAATGTTTGCCTGTTCTTTAGTTGCGAAATACTTCATGCTTTAAGCTCCTTTTGTAACAGTAAGTTCTAATTCTTTAAGGATGTCCAGATGATTTGCGAACACGGGTGTGTTTTGTTTTGTTGTCCGTACTCCATCGTAATAAATTCGTAATGTTTCACGTGGTCTTGATATGGCAACGTAGGTTGCTTGTACTGCATCAGAACTGTTTAGGTTGTAGTTCTTCTTTGGAACATATGCACCTTGACGTTCGTCCAATTTTTCAGGATTTCCGTACAGAACAACTACGTCATCCCATTCAAGCCCTTGTGCTTTGTTCACAGTGATTGCATAATATGGAACGAAATTTTGAATGAAGTCTCCCCACGAAATGTTTGCTGTCTTGAAGACTCCGTTTGTTTTGAATACACATGAAGTGACGCATACGGTAAACTCTGATGACATCATTGCAATGCATGTTTCATTTCGTAAAAACTTTGTGCTGTATGACGCACGAAGGCTTTTACCGATTCCTTGTTCAAATCTGTAGTTCTCTTTCGGTCGTACCTTCAATGATGTTTTTTTCATTCGTGTTCGAATCCATTCTTCGTTTTGATTCCATACGTCATAATCATTCCAGTCGGAGGTTCCTGATGGCACATAGAAGTTCGGAAGTTTGTCGTTAATGGATTGTCTAAGTTCTGCTTCCAGTTTTAGTTCGTTCACAAGTCCGGCATACGCGTTGCTTCCAGTGATACACATTTCACTTTTAGAGGGTTTCTTGTGCAGGAAGGCTTGTAATGAAATAAGATCCATCCGAAATGGTTCAAAAGAGCGTGTCTGTCTGATTCTTATATCGTCAATGACCTCGCTGATTCTTGCGTCCTTAATTCTGTGGTTTGTGCTTAGTTCCGTGTATGGGTAATTAGCAGTCAGCATGTACAGCAGATTTCCTCTGCCAAGGAATGTTCCTATCTGAACAAGGTCACCAAGAATAACAAGGTTTGAACGCTCTTGATAAGCTCTTTTTAATATCGACATGAACGTGTCAAGCTGCTCAAGTCCCCACTGTGAGAACTCGTCAATACAGTAAGTGTCATACCCAGTAACCCATGCACAACGAAGAGGATTTTTATTACAGAAGTTGAACATGGTAATGGAACAAGGATTGGTTGGTTTATTACGTTTTGTTGCACGATCAGCTCCATTGATTGCAACCAATGTGGATAGAGATACGAGCAACGTCCCTTTACCTCGTTTTTGTTCCAGAGTCGGGAAGTATTCATTGACTGCTTTATGTGTGTTGTGTGTAACGATGAAATCGTTGGCGAGAAATAGATGTTCTTCATTATCGACTAAAATGCATTGTTGTTCACAAGGTTCAACCTCACGCACATCAACTAAGGCAACACGGTCGGTACGTTTTGCAGGTTGTTTGAAAGTGCCATATACTGTTTTTAGCTTGTCTAACTGTCTAGGCAAGGAGAAACACATTTCAAACTGTTCTGGTTTTAAGTAAGTAATGAGCGTATAATCGACTGAACATGTACCGTCATGTTTTACCCGTCCACGGCATACAGGTTTTGACTTGTTTGAAACCTGCACACCAAGACTTCTCAGCAGGTAAGACACATTTTCATACAGAGTTTTACTTGTTGTTGAGAAGTTTGCCATCCCGTTTGACCTGTATGACACACTCCCGTCTGTGTCGAACAGTCCTTGAAGAAGAGCAATTCTTTGTTCACGGGAACCGTACAAGTAATCTGAAGGAACCCTCTTGTCATTAGAACCCTGTATGAGACATGGAGCAACCTCTTTAAACACATCCTTAGTTTTAAGTGGGTGCCCGTTCTTTATGAATATCCATGAATAATTCTGTGTGCTAGTCTTTTTATATGTAGCATTTAAGAGAGCTGCTACCCTCTCCACTACTGGAATGTCGTCTGAAGACAAGGTAAGGTTGAGTTCTTTACAGCACCCGTCACCGAGGAATGCACCGACGATGTACGGGTGAACGGGTAAAGTCTTTTGCTCATATTCGACGCATTCGTTTGTTGGTATACGGAATCTCGCACCTTCTTTGCGACCTTCGTGACGGATTCCAAGTTCCATCATCTCCCTTAATGTAAGAGTTTTGAAGTTGTTTTTTGAAGTATAACAAGTCCACAGATGTTCGTCACAGCAACGTGTTTTTCTACCGTCTGAAAAAGTAAGCTCAAAACACGGACGAACGCCACGATCATACACACCTAAAACTTTAGTTGGGTGTCCCTTACGGTCAAATACAAAGTCTCCTACTTTGAGTTCTCCAAAAGTTTTCTCACCATCAGGGGTTGGGATTTTCATGTCTTTCGGCATCGCCTTGCCAGACCCTGCGGGTCCTATAAGTACATGGAAAAGGTTACGCTTTATCATCTCTTGAATAATAGAGTCCATCGCTTTTAAAGTGTCGATGGTTTCTTCTTGAACAAAACCGAACTGACCGCTTTCGACAACACGCTTGCAGGAGGTCGAAATCCGTGCAGAAAAATCACGTGACAGCTGTTCTTTATCCAAACTGATATTGTGTTTTGCGTAGTATGAAACCAATGTCGAACCGCCGTTTTTATTCTGAGACACAAGCGTATTGAATTTGACACGCAGTGCATCCGGTGTGCAAGAGAATCTAATGCTGTCTGCCAGTTCACTTACTGAGAATGGAGTACCATCGCCACGTACACCACGTGCCATGCGTCTAAACATGTCGTACCCTTGTGAAGCAGGTAACAAGTCAGGTGACTGAAACACTTCTTCAATTATGAACGAAACAAGTTCATCGCCGAGAACAGGAACGAACTTTTTCTCGCCTGTTTTAATGAAGTTCACAAAACTGTTACGAAATACGGCTTTACGGATGGTCGTATCGCGGCGTGAGAAATCAGTAATTGCTTGTAAAGGCACATACTTATAATGTCTCTTTTCCGTATCAAGGATATCCCATCCTAGCAGGTCAAGTTTGTCTCCTTTGGATTTGTATCCAGACGCAACTTCAACGATTGTGTCTACAAGGTCTTTCGTCGTTATCTTTGTTTGTACCTCACGGCGAAAGTCATCAATAGACCTCTGAATTTCAGACTTGGAGAAAGTCTTCTGTTTCAGTGAAGCACGAAGCTGTTCATCAGGAGACGTTTCCACTTCTTTACGGTCTTCGTTTTCAAAATCCTTGACAACTCCATAACCTTGTAATCTTGAATTTATGATTGTTGACAAGGTTACATTTTGAGATTCTGTGTCTGTGTTTGGTTTAAGAAAGTCAGGTGTGTTGAACAGATATGAAACGTCCTCTTTATCTTCGGTGTCGTTATCGTTAATGTCCTCAGGGTTGTCCATCCATTCATCATTATTGGTATAAAGTTCGTCAGACATTGATTTCTCCGTGATGTGATTTGTTAGGTTTGTCTGGATTCTGATGCGTTATCTGTGACATTATTTCGTTGTCACAGATAACGTGTAACACAAGAGATCCTCGTGACGTTTGTCAGCACCACGATTATTTTGTGTGTTCCTTTAAACGTGTGAAATCATCACAGAATGAGTTTTTCCAATTCAGACATTTCGAGTGTTTCACAGTCTGATGGTCCTTTATCAGGACGCCATTCTTTCAACGTGCAATGTGTGATTCGCATATTGACGCCGGAAATGTCCTGCCCTGACAGCGTTGCAACACGACCATAGTATTCATGTTTCAGCTTTGGGTTTCCATTATCGTCGTAATCAGTCATCTCAATACGGAGATCTTGTGGAATACCTGCAACACGTCCGATTTCACGAACGGATACGTTTCCTTCCTTGTCACGAATCTTTACGGAGAAACAAAGACCTCCGATATAGTTTTCATTGGCTTTTCCTTTTGTTGCTTCTGTGTAACCAGACACCCACGCGTCCAAATCACGGAGCAGATCACATTGAATGGTTCTCTTGACTTTAATCATATCGTTAGTTCGTGAAGTTGTTGATGTGTAAGGTGCATCAACCAATTTTGCAACAATGCCTTCCCCGCCCTGTCGGATGATGTTTTCATAGAAGTCACGTTTGTTTTCAAGCACGTATGGATTGATCTTGCATAGGAACCCTGCGTCGGAAAGTTCTTTCGCAAGACGTTCGGCATGAGGATGACGTTCCTTCCACGGAAGCGAACGCAAATCAACGCCATCGTAAAGGCAGTCAAAGATGACGAACATCAACGGACTATCCTTTTGAATTTCAAAACTTTCTGCCGGGTTCATCGCAAGCAAAGCAGATGTTGAATTAAGCTGAGTGGTGCATGTCTTACGAGCTTTTGTGTTTGAATTGGTTGCGATGATTTCACAGTCGAGAACGAAGTTAGTATCTGATGTGAATGTTCCGAAAGTACGGATAGTGCTCTTGTACGAGATAGGCAAAAAGTCTGTAACGCTATTGTGGCGCGAGTAAAAGTCGAACTCTTTACGTTCTGCATCATAAATCAAGATGCTTCTGGAATTGTGAACGACCATACCATTAGCCACATAGCTGTGACATCCTTCTACTTCAATATCGTATGCCTTCGTTGATGTTATTGTACGGTCACAATTACTGCGGTCATTAAAGCTCCATGTAACAGGTGTCGAGACAGTTTTGTAGTCCGGTGAGTTGTTATCCCACCAACACTCTTTATGTCCCCCACGAAACTCCAAAGGCAGTTTGTATTCCATTGAGACAGGAACATATGGTGCGATGTCTTTGAAAAATAACTGACTCCCACTGGATGACAACTGGATTACATACCCAAGATTTTTACTTTTTCGTGTTGTCATGTGAGCAGACGCCTCATAGCCATAGGAATTTAACCACGACACAAGCTCTCGAACGTCACTTTCAGTGTACCGATAAGCTGAGAAGGTTGCACGAGAGAATTTATTTGTTGAATGACATGCAAGTTCATCTCTTTCTTTTATACGTGAACCATCATCCATAAACCATATAGCAAGTCCAAGGGTTCCAACTTCGGATAAGTAGCTTTGTGTGACTTTACGATGACCATCACAATATCCATTTGTCCGAAGACTTGTGGCATCAGCACAAGCATTTACACGAAACGAATGAATCTCAGAACCATAGCCAGATGTGTTTACAGAAATTTTGTGAGGAAACCTAGAAAACAAAAGAGCTTTTTTGTCAAAGTAGTCTTTCTGCTTCACAGAATGAACAAACTGAAAATAAGCGTTCTTGTCTTCTTTACGTGAATACGAACACGTGCCGTCACCAAGCACACATCCATACATGACTTGCTTTTGTGTTTTATTCATGCCAAGAGTAATCATGTTCACAGTTTTAGCAGCTTCGGCAGGTAACCATCCTCCTTCCGACCAAATGGAATGATTACGAGTTATTAAAACACCTTGATGGCGAACATTTCTGAATGGTGCGTTGGTCTTGCCTATATTTTTCAACCTCAACCACTGGGAAGCCTTTTTATACCCATTGTCAAACCAACTGACTACTTTTCTAGGCACCAGTGTTTGCGTTGTTTCATCAAACGAAAGCACTTCTATTGAAAGTTTCTTTTCAACGATTTCTCCTATGGGCATTGTGGTTCCATCAGCGAGAAGAACTGGTGTTGAATAATGAAAACAACCATCGATTTTCTCTTCAACTGCGTATTTTCCGTCGTTTTTCCATATGGCAATTTGCTCTGATGGTTTCTTAATCGCAGCGTATCGTTTACACAGCATCGGACAGTCCATCGTCAGCATGAACCGTAAAGGAAACGGAACTCCGTCCGGTTCGCCGTAACGCTCAACAAGATAATCAGCACGTAACGCACGTATATAATCCTCTTTTAAATATTTGCCATTCTTACCTGTTGGTTTCACGTGAAGTCTCCGTGCTTCGCATTCTTCGGATAGTTCTTTAATTGTACGTGTGGATTCTAATGCCATTGTTTGTTCTCCTAGTATTTGAGAAAAGAGCAACGACGAAATACCGTTGCTTTAAATCGTCATTTTAGCATACGATGACTTACACAGATTTAACAGCACCACAGACCCTGAATCTATCGAAACAGTATATGTTTGTTGGGGCACGGAGGTGTTGTTTATGGCTAAATTACCAAATATTTGCATAGATCCAGGACATGGTGGGTCTGCACCGGGGGCTGTGTCACATAATAAAAAGCACAAAGAAAAAGACATCGTCCTCGATATCTCTTTATACGTAGCGTCATATTTACTGTATGCGACACGGGACACGCTTACTGGTGATTTCATGATGAACGACTTTTGTCCTGATGACCCCAAACCTCCTGTTGACGTCATTATGACCAGAGCTTCAGATGACACTGTTACATTGCCGTCACGCTGTAACATAGCCAATTTGGATAAAGCTACGTGCTTCGTTTCAATTCACTGCAACTCGTATAAAGGTGAAACAGCGAGCGGTATTGAAACATTTTATTTCTCTACGAGCTCTAAGTCAAAGACGTTCGCTTCTGTTGTACAGAGAAGTATCATGGAACAGGTAAAGGATTTTACTGTAACAGAAAAAGACGGTACGGAGCATCCAATAATTAACCGTGGTGCTAAGGCGAACAGCACATACTACACACTCAAACATACTACTATGCCGTCTTTGGTGGTTGAATGCGGTTTTATGTCTCATGCGAATGAAGTAGAGCTGCTTTCGACAGATGAGTACAAGAAAGCTCTTGCACGTGGTATCGCACAAGGAATTTTACGTATGTTTGCCATAAGTGAGCCGAAAGCCAACGGTCTTTAGCCCGTGGGCTTCCGCTCGCCCTTTGGTGAAAGTTACCGGCAAGTTAGCATCCATAGATTTTATACGGCTTTTCTGCATATCGACACGTCTCGACACTCCGCCGTGCAAGTTAATAAGGTTTCGTTGCTTTCGTGGTGCTGTAAAAGCAACGAAATCTTATTAGTGTCATCATTAAGGATGCCATGAGTACGGAGTGAATGAGTTTCGTACTCTGGACATGTTCCAAAAAGTTCTTGAAAGAGCCTTTGACAAGAGAAACGCATGAAACGTAAAATGATTTGGATTCCGAAAAACGGCAAAATCGAAACTATCACCATCGACGATTCCTTGGAGAGCATCCGCAGTAAAATTGACTGTCGCCTGATTACGATGTTCTCTGTTGGAGAATCAAAAAAGAACCCAAACATCAGTTATGATTTCATTTGTGATGATGAGGGTATGTTTGTCGGCGAGAATATGGAAGACGGAAACATCAACGCATTTTCGATTCTTCCTTATCGTATGCACATCTTTCAGCAGCCTTTGTTCGGCAACATCCTCATGTGTGCAACAGATGAGAATACTGGAGAATATGCAGACGTATTTGATGTGACAGAAGCAAAACGCATTCTTCGTGAACTTCACATGCTTTAGGAAGTGTCTCATATGGCAATAAAGATGATAAGAATTAAAAAACAAAAAGAAGACATAAACAGGCGACGTGCTTTTGAGATGGCATTGGACAAGGCAAAGTTTCAGGCGGTTGTGGCAGACCATGCCGAACAAGTGTTGCAGAATTGGTGTCTGATGGAATATTGCCTTTGTTATCGTCACGATTTAGCAGAGACATATGAGCATTGGCGTACAGAGCTTGAGACACAGCTCAACACAATAGCACGAAAACTCGTAAAGGGAAACAAGCTCAAGTGGACGAAACAAGTGATGATTAACGAGGAAGAGTTTAATCATGAAGAGAATGTGTTTAATGCCTGTCGCGTCAAATTCAGACATGAAAACAGAGGGGGCTTAGGAATCACATACAAGGAACAACATACGGTTTGCAGTCATTGTGCTGATGAAATCTACGATATCATAGAGTGCATGGCATCACAGGATATTACGGTTTACACTGACAGTAGATTCCCACCTATGGAAACACTTAAATAGTCAGTCAACGGTTCAATGAAACATGAAGCCCAATTCGTGAGAATGTACAAATCAAATTCTAATGGATTTGAATACCACCGCCTAAAGGCGGTGGGTAGTTCCATCTCTCTTTATTTTACGGTGTGCTCATGTCGTACAAACAAACGAATAAAACAGATGAAAGCCGTACATCGGTTTTTGTTGAGGGTCAAATAATCAGTCTTACGCCATACGACCTTATTACAGATGAACTTGGGTTGTCTGTTCAGTACAGAGTAAAGAAGCGTAATGGAGTATTTGCCACCCTGGAACGTAATGATGGGACTTTAAAAGAGTTTGTCACCCGTATAGCTTTCGTTTCAAATCCACGTTCAGAAGTTATCAACTCCTCTGGGTTCTGCCCGTGTTACGCTTATGACTATGACAATTAGTATTATTTCAAGTAGAAGGGAGGTGTAAAAATGTTAGTCAATAAAAATACCTTAAAAAAGAAACTGATAATAACTTACCATCCAGTGTGTTCGTAAAGGTCAAAGGAAATGTGGTTGAGCTCACTGAGGATTCCTGGGACTCTCAAGATATCGTGACTATGCTTCAGGATATGGGACTTAGTTTTACACGTGCTTACGGTTATGGATTCTATTGTGCTGACAAAGCATGTTACAAATTTTTATGCAAAGCGTTACAAAGAGACGATAAGGCTAAGAAAGCCGTTGAAGCTGGAAAACCTATCAGCAAAGCATCTCTTCTTAAGGCACTCGACATCGTTGCTTATGCAACGAACAATATGCTCAAAGACGGCAAGGCTCAAATAAAGATAGGGGAATCCATAAGTCATAGATATAATCTCAAGCGAGGTCGTAAATTAGAATACGTCTCTGATAGTATTGATGATGTAGTGGATTTGCTTGTTGCCATTGAAGAGTACAGTGGTGGCAGGTATACTTCTAGTGACCTCAGAAGTGATGAGATGTGCTATATCTTCAATCAGCATCACGGAGGTAATCCGTTCTATGTTCGTCTTGAAGACGGTGCTAAGGGAGATGTGTTAAGCTGTTATTATTACAACCTTGATTCCGTGGTAGACGATTGTGTAGAAAAAGCCGCAGAAGATTTGTCTGATTACCGTGGACGCGATGTCACTTCAGCAATTCTCGAATCCTTGTCAGTAAATCTTGAAGAAGCGTGGACTGAGGATTTTGACTTCTATACGCAGGTGACTATCCCATGCTCTAAACAGAAATTGTTTAAGATGTTCGATGAAATGAGTGAAGCCGTCCATGATTACATTATTGATTTGGCGGAAGACAACTGTTCTGCGGTCGAGGATCTTCTCAAAGATAATGAGTATGACGAATATGAAGAGAAACGTACTCGCATGGAAACACGTTACAGCAGAAACGTAAACAGAATCAGAGGAAGACGGTAATCGTACATTATCTAACAAGTAAATGCATCCATATGTAGCTGACGAAAGAGCAAGAAAGCGTTTCGCTTTCTTGCTCTTTCTTTTTGAGGATACCCAAACCTTTGTGGTCTTATACTTCACCACAAGGCAACACAAAGATTCTGTCAACTAGGCGAACTACTCACTCCTTGTCGTGGTGCTGCGGATTTTTCTACGACTAAGAAGTTATATACTTCCCAACAGGTCGTGACTTTTAACCATGCATATGGAGCATCAATCTGAGAATCTTAAACATCATTTATACTTACAAGGAGTTGCGTAATGAACGAACACCGTATTTTGTCAGAAAGTGTGTGGTATGACAAAGTGCTCCAATCAGGGAATCTGTACACAAAACGTCTTATGGAACGTATCGTAAAACAGTTCAATGAAGACGATAAATTTCGTGAAGGAATGCTCTGCGTACTTCAATCTGAACACAATAAAAATAATATTGATTTGTATTACCCAGATGTAGCAGGGAAAATAGTCAACTTGTGGATCGATGAATCCAAACATCAACTGATGGCTGAGCTTCTTATTCTGGACACGCCATGTGGCAGAATTGTGGAAGAATCATTTCGTGAATGTTGCACAATTATAGTCGTCCCGTTCGGTATTGCAGATAGTATTGAAGTGGACGGTATCCACATCCTGTCAGCAGACAAGTACGAGTTGTGTTACTTTGAAATTGTTGTTGTTCCTAATGGACAGTGAACTTTAATGGAGGAAGCGTATGGCAGTGCTTTATGACATTTATGTGATGTGTCAGGAACATGCTTATCAGGACTTCAAGATGTTCGTTCAGGACAGAATGCAGCCTTGTGAACCGGACATGATACGTCATTCTGTATGTGAAGGATGTGACGTGTATGTGATCGAATGGCGTAATTTCAAAGGGTGGGACGTATCTCCATCTTATGCGTCACATGAAGCAAACGTTCTTCGAGAATGGATCTACGGTTACGTCAACATGAACAGACCGTTGGACGGAGACGGCATGGACTTTATCTGCATTTGCGAAGGTGAAAGTGTTGTCGAACATGCTCGAAACAGTGTAAGCAGTTTGCCGTTAGATTTTTACGCTCACATGGTAATACATCTGCCTGAGGATTTGGTCGGATGGGAACTTCTTTAGGAACGGTATACAAGGGAGAAAGAGCAATGACCCGTGAAGAATACAGAGAATTTCTTAAAGACTTAGAGCATGATGTGTTTAATAGATGTCCCATTATTGGAAAAGCTAATGCTCAATCAGTGGTCAGCAAAGCTGATATTGAAAAGCACAGTTACAGTGAGTACGAAGTTGAGCAGTATGCTTACGAATTAGCAGAATTTGTTGAAAACTGCATTAAAGAATACATAAACAACACAGTGTTATAGGAGAAAATGTAATGACCGTAAAAGAATTGATTGAGAAGTTATCCTCGCTTGATCTGAGTGCACAGGTTCGCATTCAACTTATGAATGGAGATCCTTATGGCTCATGTTGGAAAGACCTTGAGGACTTCGATGAATGCGATGTCAAAGTAAACGGTCATACAGTCATTATTGACATTTCTGACAAATATTAGAGGAGAAAATCACCATGACAGTGAATGAACTGATTGAAGTTCTTAGGAAGTTCGATGGCAATTTAGAAGTTGTCAATGCGATTCCTGCTACAGCCTTTGATTGTGATGCTTATGGTGAAGATATAGACATTTATGATGTAAATGAAGACTCTTTTGAAGTTGACGCTAAGTATAATGCATTAGTGATTAAGTCAGGGTGTATGCCTGATCGTCGTGATTGGGAACGTTCTTGCTGGTGGAGATGTCCAGAATGATTGTGCACTGCAGTGTTCAACATATGTGGGCAGTTTCATTAAACTTACCTTAAACTTGTAAGGAGCAAATACGATGAGCGAAAAGACAACAGCGTTACTTTTACTTGGTATGCGTATCGACGAAATGGAGAAGCGAATCAAGCGTCTTGAACGTTTCTTCAAAGAACGTGGTTATGATGTGAATAACGACGAATGGAATGATGACATCAATAGCGACGACGATGTGACAAAAGAGGATGAAACGTATGAGACGAACAAACGTCTTAGCGAAGAGGAAAAACTGAACCGTCTGTACGAGCAGGTGTGCTGGTCGTTTCGACTTGAGTATGCTGATGCTTTGAAAGAGAAACGCGACGTTATTCTGACGAGCGAAGAGCTGGCACAACGGGTTTACAAGATTACGTATGACCGGTATACGCCAGAAAGCATCGACAAAGCATTTGACCTTTGGCATGACGGACGTTTAGGAATGACGTGCTCCACATCAACGCATATCCCTAACGAGATTGAACGCGATGAGTTCGTAAAGCGTTATGGGTTAAAGCGTGTTTACCACCATCCGAATCGTATGTTCAGATGGGGATGTTTCTCATGGTCGCCCAGTGTTTTGAAACAGTCCATAGACATTCCAGAAGGGTTTTACGTTGACTATGAAACGCTGTACAGCTATCTCGAAAAGAAAAAGGCTGGATATGAACCGAAACCCTGTGTTTCGCTTATCGCAAGATTATCTGCAAACGTAAAACCGTATGATTTCATCGTGTATGGAGAGGACAATATAAAGCAGTATGCTATTCCAGACATCACGTATACGAGGGAAAGAGCAAAGAAAATCATCGACGACTGGCAACCGAAAAAGGATGAAACCAGGCCGAAGTTCATTCTGTACAGCCTCATTCTGAAAGACTATGCGGCATTAGACAAACTGATAGGAGAACGTCTTGAACCTACGGAGGCTGAGAGATGGCTCGCGAAACGCGGTAATGTTGAACCGAAGGACTGGCTTGTGTCATACAAAACGTGGAAAGACACGGTTTAGCGTAACGCTGCTTATCAAGAAAAACCATATTTACCACGTATGTGTGTGGATGTTACTGTTTGAGGGAGGTTGAGAAATGAGTGGTTGTGGAAGAATATTTTCTAAAAGTACATCGGTTGAAGATCATGGCGTTCTGACGCTTGAGGAAATCCCAGGAATCGTAGAAGGAAAGTTATGTGCAAAACTGAACTGTGTTGACTGGCATTTCAGTACGGATAATTCTGAGTCTTTATGTACTTTAAAATCTAGTCAGACTTCAGGATGTGATGCGAACGAGATGAAAGTAATAACCACGGTATCGACTGAGACTGCAAAAATATTGCAGAAATGGATGGATATTAACTATTCAGGAGTGTCTTCAAGAGCATCTGGAACCTTGTGTGTTTGTCACCCATCAGGAACCCTGAGATACCGTATACGTATTAGCCATATCTTTCCTCTGTGTGCTTCTTTTGAGGACTGTAGTGACGATAAAGGTATGGTTCATGTCCACATGAATCTTTCATGTGGTTCATTCTATCTTGAAGAACGTCATGAGTCACCTACGCCTTTGTTTGTTTCTGATTATGCACATTCTGTTCTTTACCGCCTTAACTACAAAGACCATTTCACCAATAAAATGGTTCACGAGGTGTTTGTATCTCTTGAGGATGCCGAGTTTCGACGGGACGAAGTGTCTGACACCGGAGCCTCAATTTCTGAGCTGCTTATCAATGCCGTAGAATTGGAGTGAATATGTCTGATAAAAGTAAAGGTTACGAGTTAATCCAAACCGTGGCTTATGAGGATGGTTTCGTGTATGAGACTGGAAGACTCACGTTTGAAACAGAAGTAGAGGTAAGAACAGTGGTCAACACCTTAAAGAAAACCTACCTAAACGACCTTTCTGACGAGATGTTCCGTGGACAGGCACTGACAGTACAGTTAAGGGTGTTACGTCATACTAAACAAGGAATACCAATTCTTATGTCATCTGAAGAGCTGTCAAATTTATTCACACCTTCGACGATGGGATGGACAGGATGGTCTTCTTATGAGGAGGAGTTCACCGTATGATTCCAGAACAAAATTTTGAACTGCTAAAAAGCATTTTGGATGATAACCTTGAACAAGAGATGTATCTTGCATTCAGAGAAACCATTGATAAGCTATGTTTTCCTGACCTGCGTAAATGGTCTGTGGACTCGGACGGGTATAGACTTATCATGTGTGAGGGTAAGCCTGTTGGATTTCTCATGATCATCGACAAGTATGTCAATGGCATCTATGTTATGCCTGAGCATAGGCGTAAAGGTCTTGCTCGAAAAGCCGTGATGCAGTTTATTGCTGATGGAGGGCAAGTTTAACGAGGTAAAGTTTCGCTCGAAAAAGCGAGGCGACTACAACCTGTTTATTCCACAAAGTGCTGTTTCAGAGGATGGTGTTTATCACACGATTCTTGGGAAACTGAAAACGGCAGAGCTTTTGTGGAAACCGAAACATGACTGCCGGATGGGAAAACGGTGATGGAAAAGAAAGAAACGCTAAGCGTGAAGAAAGAAACGCTAAGCGTGAAGACTTTTAGATCCAAGAAAAATGCTACGTATCTGCAATGCGATAATGCTTATAACCAAGAACATCCTTATTGCCACAACACGATTAAAGATGGAGAAGAGTATCTTATGGCAATCTGTAAGTTCGAGGGTGGCTATATGATGCGATACGATTATTGCGAATGGTGTATGCGTGCTAAGTTTTCTGAAGATGAAATTGATAAGGCACGTGGGAGGAAGAACGCTCAAGCAAAAGACAATAAGATACAAACACTCGTGGATGATATTCGTCTCAGACTAAAGACATACGATGGTAACGATAAGGAAGGATTGTCGGCAATAGAAACGGCATTGGATGAAATCACATCCCTTGCAAACAAAACTTAACAGGAGAAAGCACAATGGAAAATGCAACAAAATTATGGAAGGTGATCGTCGAGATTTCTCATTCTTACAGCGACGGAAACGGTGAATCTCGCAGAGAGACTAAGACTCGCTATTTCGATAATTTTAGCGAGGCTGAACACTTCGCGGATTGTGGAGACATCGGATCAAGCAACTTTTTTGCGATGGTTGTGTCTCGTAAAATTTATGAGTATAACATCGCGTCAGTGAGACAGCTTGAGCACAAAAAGCGTGAAGAGGTGACTGCACACACGAAAACAAGATGGGTTTGGGAGTAAACTGACCCGTAGCTCTTGATCGAGTTTTTGAAACTCTACTACGTTTTTACCACTCAAAGATTGGCTGTCGTTAAATCTTACGTCAGACGGGTGCATCATCGCTTGGTGTTCAGATGGTTGATCAGTTTCGTTCATGGTGCGGGTTTTTGCCATAATGTTTTGTTGTGGTATAAGAACAATCGTCAGGTATGAGAAACGCGTGATTGCTTGATGACCTTGTTAGAGTGTCTTGATCATTTTCTGTGAATAGAAGTAACCAATCAAATCCCCGACACGGCGACCATTTCCGAGCTGGCGTGCATATCTAGCTCTTTTTTCTTCTTTTTCTTCTTCTGTTTTTCCACGTGTGTTAGCATACTCAACGCAGTATGCGTTATACTGTGCTTTTGGAGCTACCGCTGTTCCGTCACGCTTACAGCATGTATATGCTACGGCAGGTACAGAATTTGAGATACGTGCAATGCAGAAGATGTCGTTTAGTGTTGCATTCTTGAGTCTGTTACGCTGTTCCATCCAGAAATTGTCAACCCAATATCTGAAAAGAATCCTCTGATACGGATAAGAGCCATCACTGTTTTGTGCGTACAGAATTTCATGTGCCCAATCCTGCCACGGTTTTGAAGGAAAAGGACTGGACGCAGAAAATCTTGCGGAGAGACCAGAACGTTTTGAAGCATTTTTTCCCATACCGTTGAAGTCGCATATGCACTTTCCGCCGTTATCCAGGTATGGAATTTTTCGTCCGCTTCCGTCACTCATATCCTGCCATACTGCACTATTTGCATTTGCGTAGAATATAAGGTTAAGCATTTCTCTTGTGGCGTACTTCGCAGGGAATCCTATTAAACGATAAATGTTGTACAATGCACCAGAATCGAAATGGGCAATTCCGAGTCCTCCAACTTTGTAATCGAACAGTCCCTTTCCATGCTTTTCATCAGGTTCATCCCATCCTTTACGTACTTGGCCGTCTTTGCACAAAGTCATACAGTCAAGTACTCCACTTGGGACGTTTGAGAATCCCCAGTTACCTGCACCTCCAAGCAAACCGAGAAGTGCCATGTTGCATTCTTCGAGAATGTATTTCTTGAACCAGTCTGATGACACATCCAAAACTCTTTTTGTACCGACAGAAGAAAGAAGTTCATCAATGGCTTTGTCGAATTTACCATTTTTAATGTTTTCAGGAGTTCTGTCTACGGAGACGGGAACTGGATTCGCGTAACTAGAGCACAGATACGAACAGAAATTTGCACTTGAAGCCATACTTCCTCCATCGTTATCGGGTTCGCCTCTATCTTCAGACGAAACATAATCTTCAGAAGGCGTTCCGTCACTGCTTCCCTCTACAGAAGAGTTGAGCAACGACTTGATGATACCGGTTTGTGTTTGTAATGCACTTGCGTCATGGGCTCCAGCAATTTTGGAACCTCCGCCTCTGACTGCATTCGTAGCGTTTTGTTCCAATGCTGTTGGCATATTGACCAACTGTACTGAGGTTGAAACAACCCCTCCTGACCATTGAAATGCAACGCTTTCAACACGATAAAACCCTTGCACTACACCTGCAAGACCATTACTTGTGTAACTGTAAATCTCAGCATACTGTGATAGTCCGTCACCCCAATGGATGAAATTTCTGCAAGTTATTTGAACTTTTGCACCAGCGGTATTGTTCCTGAGTGCAATCATTGCGAGTCTCATATAGGTGCTTGTTGCATTGTCGTTTGCCATAAAACGACCGCTAGGCGTAAACACCATTGTTCCATTAGGCGTATCTTGAACATCGAAATTTACGTTCATTAAAAAACTGCTGTCAACAGTAGAAGACACTGAATCCAACGGTATGGCTACTTTGTTATTCCATAATCCGTATGGTTTTGGAGCGTTGTAAAGGAACACGACACGGTCTAACGATAAATCGGTTCCTTCCATATCAGCCGGAGTTAATGACTCGTCGTCATTTCTTACAGCAACCAGGTACGATCCTGAATTGTTCACATCCTTACGTGGTGTGTAAATCTCTCGATCAGATTCTGGGATCTTTGACATGTCTGAAACAGACTCTAACCCTTCTTTTGCAGCGAATAAATTGTCAATGATGTTGCTAAATTCTCTCTCATACATGGATGATGCAGAAGAAGCATTTGCCGAACTGTTCAGTACGACAAACTCGTACATACCGTTTCTGAAATAAAATTTCTTCTTTTCTTTTTTTAATTCAGAAATCCATTCTTCTAACGTGAATAATTTGTCCGTACCTTTCAGACAGGAAGCAAAGCGAACATCAACGTTATACAGGTCTTTAAACGCCTTGAAAACTTCCTCAGGCTCTGAATAACGCTCACCAACTACACCACGGCACATATTTGGAGATGACTGGTCAGGCATGGACGCTAAAGAAGGTTCGTTAAGAGTCCCGTCAGTACTTCTTTCTGTTGGTTGCAGTGAATTTATGGCATCCTGGATGGCTTGCTTGTGTTTGTCGTAAGACATGTTTGAACCTTCGAGGGAGCTTCCGAAGTCAAGCATGTGAAAGTCCTTCAACGACTGATACGTGTTGCCCATATTTCCTGACGAGTTCATGTTCAGTTGAAATGTGACAGTGGACGGTGTACCCATGCTATATGACCATCCTGTAACATTCAGAAACCACACACGTGTTCCACTGTAACATTTTATACCGATTGCCATAGTACCGAAGTTTCCTTCGGCGGCTATACCATATGGTGTGTTGCCTGAGGATACGGCAGGACGATTAACGTTATTTACGAGATTTTCAAGATTTGCGTCTTTCTTAGAGGATGCAACAACGGACAACAGAGTAAACAAGTCTTCGTAGTAATCGACTACAGTAATAGTACCATCTACGGAAGCCATACCGGACTTAGAACTTGTGGAGACGTTCTGCATGAGGTTCACACTCTGTACGGCTTTCATGCGCGTAAAGTCAAATTGGTACGTTCCAATAGCAAGTACTGCTTTAACAAACGTGCTGTTTTTGTAGTTCTCAAGACTCATTTATGTTTACCCACGATCTGTCTATCTTATGTCTATGATTGCTTTACACAAGGCTTCTGGCTTTGTTTTAAGGTCTGCGCGAATAACGCGAATGTGATGCCTACCTAGGTATGCCTGACGTTCATGTTCCTTTTCTTCATCGTACCATCGGTGTCCTGGTTCGTCATACTCGACGGCACACTTGAACTTTCCGTCTTCGTTAAATACAGCGAAATCAAGGCGATAGGTACCTACTGCATACTGTCGTTCGACCCTATATCCCCACTGTGACAGCATTGAGCATATCCGATCATAGAAATGCGTCTCCGGACGCGAAGGACAAATGATTTTACGTTCTATGCCCAGTACATTACACAGAGCTTTTTTCACGCGATCTGATGTCATTGTGTTATGCGACAAGATGAACATGATTCCGTCTACTGTCGTGAAGCAGGAACGCTTTTTGAACTCACACATATCGTCTGGAACCAAGTAATTAAGTTCGGAAACAAACTCCTCAAACGTCGGTTCAAAGGCGTCGAAGTCAATACGATCAAGAAGGTATGGACGAAACGCATCGTCCATCGTGAGAAGAAATTCAGGGGCTTGCGACAGAAGCATCTTTAACCCCTGTACTCTTCTGTACCCTAAGATGCGGGCAAGGTTAGACAGCGGATACATTACAGTATCGGCGATGCGTAATTCCCATAGACACAACTCGAACCCTTTAAGATTACGTCTATGTGCTTCCAAAGCACCTGTGCTGTCTCGGTAAACGTACTGCATGGATTACTTCACACTCTGTTTCTTATAGTTTGACAAGGCTTTACGAACAACAGACGCAATACCCGAACGTGCGTCTTCAAAGGATTCGTTTGAAAGTTCATGATTAGATGTGTTGCCAAAAGGAACTTTCAGTTCAGCTGCAGAGTAACCCTCCAACGCTAAATAATGTGCGAGAGAACCATGGTCAACCATTTCAACCTGTACGGGTGTGTGTTTTTTCTTGTTGGTTTCTTTCTTGATAAGCATAACGTCTTCTCCTGTTAATGATTTGTGCGAACGCAAAATTGTAGTCATAAAAACTTTTTACCTTTGGTTTTGATTAAAAGTCATCACAATAATCCGCTTCACGGAGAATGTACCTCATGAAACTCTTGATTATTTGTTGTGAACTACCAACTGGCTTTATCCCGTTGGATTTATGATCGTGTAACTGTGAATCAAAGCTCACAGCACCACGCAATCAAATCAGTGGGTCGTCTTTTTGGTTATTGATGCAAAGATTAGGTGAATCTATGGCGATAAGAATACGAAAATCTCATGGCGGTAAATTCCTTGTTTCACACAGAAGCGTCCACTATCACGACATAATGTCAAACACACTACTGCAGAAATATGTGGCTCGCTCTGGGAACATGTATGTCAGACATTCCTTCAAGCATTTTCTGAACGTAAAGATGGCCTCTTACGCATTACCGTCTTTCCGTCCTGTATCAGGAAAGCACGTTGGGAAAGACTGCATACAGTCTGATATGTCCTGTCACTCAGGAATAGTTCGTGAGCTGGATGAAGGGCTTACGCCTGAGATGTATTTAAATATGAGTGCCCTTGCGTGCACCGACGGAGTCAGATTCGTCAAAGGCGGGCAGTTCTACTATGTAAATTCAAAGGACGGAAACCTGTTACGTGATGACTCATTCACTCGAAAGCAATATCCGTTTGGGATTTACTATGGATGGTTCAAAGTACGTATATGGACAACTTCAAAGGATTATAAGAACGCGAGCATCCAAAGCGGATACATGTATGAAAAGTTCGTCAAGGGATTTCTATTACAGAAACGAACAGCAAAGTTCCTTTGTGGTCGTATCGTGTGGATTGACGATGTAACAAGCAGAAAACGAACAAACAACACGTATTCACGAGAGGTTGAATATCCTGCGGAAACCGCTTCTTTTGTTGATGGGAAATTAACACAGGGATTGTTCCGACGATGTGCGTGCAAGAACTTTGTACCTTCAAACCCATTGTTTTATATTCCATTTGAAGCCTATGATGCACTTCCATTCATTGACGCATTTATACCTGTCAATTTTAGAAATCCTGTCTGTTCAGGAATGAAACTTCCACCTGCTCTTGGACTGTCTTATGTTAAAAATGTCAAGTGGATTTCTACGGCACCCGGTTCGACTTCATCATCAGGAAATGTCTTTATGGAAGACCCAACTGAACGTATGTTTGAGTACACGATGGCTCGTGTACCGACAGAGAAAGAATGGGTAAATTTCTTCAATCCAAAAAATCCAGAAGATGCCAAAAAGAATCTTGTGTTGATAGCCTTTTCAAATTTCCTGTCTCAGAACGTTTCACACACAGGAAGTGGAGGCACTCTAAAATTCAAATACATTGACCTGAAAAAGTGGCTTGCAGACAATAAAGTAACACTCCAGGAAATGGCTAACCGTCTGGTTATAACGCAGCTCAAAGATGCATTGGTACAAGGTATGACTAAGTACACCAATGACATGGCAAGTTATGAAGCAACTCAGCTGACACCACGCGACAAAAAGGAGTTCTTTTCTGAGCAGAAGTATACAGAGACGCCTCTTTATCTGAATGGTAAACAGGTGAAGTCAATAATCAAATCCGACACAGAGACAATAAAGAAACCAATACGTATCGTAACTTCGACAACAACATACACGACTGCTGTAAACAAGTATGACTTTTCTTCTGGATCGTTTATAAGCAGAACAGAAACGTATGAGACCCAAGTAAGACCCGTTTCCACATTACTTCTTGGCGGGAAAGAAGTGTTCAAGGAAATGGCAAGGGACCCGATAATACGTGCAGGATTTACGATGACCTTATCCTCAAGTCTGGTAAAGTCATTAATCAATACATACAATACACATGCATCAAGGAACGGCTTATCTCAACTATCACAATACGTTTTCAACCCGAAAGATGTTATAAGCTCTATTCTGTACGATGCCGAGAACAAACGCAAAAGAAAACTCCGTATTGACACGAAAGATCCAAAAGGAGATACGATACCTGTCACAATGGATTCAATGGTTATTGGATTTTCACTTCCAAAGTCTCTTCAAGATAATGAATCAGAGGGTGACGGGTATTACTTTGCGCTTATAAACAGCTCAGGTAAATGTGTGTTTATTGACAGCGTTAAATCCTTTATCGGTGCGTCTAGATTAATGACAAATGAGATTTTGACATCGTTCTTGGAAAGCGATGTCAAAGTTCCTGCGAGCACATTAACCGGTTACGATGCAGAGGATGTCGATACGAATGGAAACATAACATTTTCTCTTGCACCAGGACTTCTTACGAACGTGATTGTACAACAATTGTATGCCCTGTTAGGTATTTACAATGTTGCGATTCCCGTAACGACATACACGCTGTCATCTCTCATCAAGTACAGAGACCTGTACGTTAAAGAACACAAGAGCGAGTCATGGGTTTTGTCAGACGCACAAAGGGACAAGTATGTACACTATCTTGAGAATGGGTATCTTCCGATAGACAACTTCATGTTTGGACTCATAAACTGGGATGTTGGTTCTGGATTCCAAAAAGGTGTGTATGACATGAACGTGATGCGCTTTAACAACAAACTTACCGAGTACACTTTGGACAATGGTAGAAAAATAAAAGTGTGTTCAATGGAACCAGAAATAAAAGATGTGGAGTTGTATGACATCTCGTCTGGAAAGGATATCAAGTACAAAGATTTAAACGATTCCTCAGCAGGGTACTTTACGCAGCTGATGATGAACTTCATAAATCCCGTTACGTCCAGCGTGCTTGACATCGAACAGATTCCAACAATTATTGCGAAATTCAACACACCTGAATTTGTGTCTTCCGGAAATCCTTCAAACCAAGTACATATTCATTTGAAATACGGTGCTCATCCATTATACCAGAACATCGGATGTCCACTTAAAGGCGTGATTAGGTAGCGTGGTGCTGAATGTAGTCAATGTCGAAATACGTGATAAACTGAAAACTTCGCAACGTGCTTCTATAATGACAAATCTCGGAGAAACACACCATGAAAGACCTTACAACGTTACTTCAAAACTTCAACAACTCGTTAAAGGACGGCTCAATGCCGTCACCAAACAAGCCCTTGTTCAGCTTTCGTGAAAACACACGAGATGCAAAAGTTTCAAGTGAATGTGATGAACAGTGTAAAGCACAAGACATCAATGCAAGAGAAGGTAAATTCATAACATGCTTTACGGATTACATAAAAGACAGACGTTCGTTCATCCTTGATTTGTCTTATCTGCTGTACTACGGATATTTCCGAAGTGGTTCACAGGTATGGAAAGATACGCAGTTCGTTGTAGAACTGATTACGGGAATCTTGTCGCATGGACACGAAGTATATGTTGCAGTTGACGGCAAGCCTGTACGTAAGCAGATTAACAAGCATTACAAGGAGAACAGAAAGCACACTTACAATATACGTGAGAACATGCCACCACTTCTGGCTGAGCTTTCGATGTATAACCGTGTGCATATCCACTACAACCCAGAACTTGAAGCAGACGACATTATCTTTACTCTGAATCGATTACTTCCAGGAAAGAAAGTTATTGTAACGTCTGACAATGACATGTTCCAGTGCCTTGGTAGCGACACGATTATTGATACAGGAAAACAAATAGTCGATTGCCTGTCGTATATGGAGCAGTTTGAAGAAAAGTTCCACAAAGTTCCCATTGACAGACTCCCGATGTATCGTGCAATCGTTGGTGATAGCAGCGATAATATTAAGGCGGCGATTGCACGATTCCCTCACAAACTTGCTGCACAGTTCGTAACCTCACTTGATATGGACACTTCTGTTTTCCCATCACATGAATCCTTGGTTGTTGCCAGTGATGCTTTCAAGAAAAGAAATAAACTGAAAATGACCGAATGCAGATGGATAGACCGTTTACTGTCAACCGACGTAATTGCATCTGACAAAACACCAAAACAAAGCAAAGAAGTACAAGATGTTTTAACAGAAGATGAGTTGGAGTTACTACCAAAAGAGCTACGACCCTTAAAGTTATCTGAAATCGGAGGTTGTGAAACTAAGTCTGTTGTGTCTGACGACACTGTTCAGGATGACGAAGATGTAGAACCAAAATCGTCTTTTGAAAAGTGGCAGGAAAACTTTTCATTGATGAAACTGAGAGCTTACACGTGGGAGGAAATAAAACAGACTCCTAAAATGGAGTTTGGAGATATGCCGTATGAAATCACGCAGCAAGTCTCCAAACTGTCACGGGCAAACGCTTCGTTCTCATCGCTCGTATAAGCGTTCTGAAATAAGATTTTGTGCCTCGTTTTCTTCGTAACCAAACTGGACAAGGAGATTAGTCATTAATGGTATGAACGTTTCCTTGTTCATTTCGCCATTCTCAAGATACGAAGGGATTGTAGGTAACATGGCGTTAGGACCGTTCTTGGCACAGTAAATAAGAAACTTTGCATTGACCTCAGACCACTGAATAATCTCATGTGCATCCAATGTTCCATGGTGCAGACGTACTTCCAAGGTTCGATGGATACCGCGTGAAGTCAAAGCGAGGTACTTGTTCTTTTCGTACATACCGTCCACATAACGCCCACAGAACGGGTTCCACCCACGGTCTTTCTTAACAAGGTTGTTGAACAGGAACGGTTGGAGTTTGGAATACAACCACACGATGGAATCCATGAACGACGATACCGTGTTACCATTACGGATAGGGTCTTTGTGAGTAAGTCCACCTAGATTTCCAAAATGAACATGTGTGCCGCACGTGCTGTCCACTTGACCGGCAAGTATGCTACGGATGCCTGACAGTACGATTTCGATTTGGTTAAAATCATTTGTTCGTAAGACAGGGCTGACCATTTCATATCCGAAAAGTCCATTATCTGATAGCTTGCCTGTTTTATCGCCGCCGACGGAACTGTCAGCTCCTAGCGTCCAAGCATTTGTTTCATTGTCACCGTATTTCCCAGTGAAAACATATGGAATACCTTGGTCTTCCATGTAGGCTTTGAACCGTTTGCGTGCAGACAGTTTTGCATTACCAATGAACTCGAATTCGAATCCATAAGTGAGACTTTCAGGTGTGAGGTCTAAAGATTTAGCAAACATGATTTTGTCCTTTCATTTAAGAAACTTATTGTGTGTCTCAAAAGAGACACACAATTTGAAAATCAATCTATAACATACGGACATTAAACATGTAGAAACAGCACCACAATCGTTATATCAATACTATGCGAGAAGTCTTGATGTTTTCTTTTAGTTTTGGAGTGGACAATGACAGCACAAGGAATCATTACGGCAGCACAAATCACGAAAACAGGACGCATGGCTATGGCAGCCTCTTTCGGATACGACATGGTAAATAAAAAAGCCGTTTACCGAGGAATTACTTTTACAGGTGGTGGCGTGTCTGAACTTCAGATAGACGACATTGATAATGCAGGTGTTGAATCTTTTTCTGCAAGCACAGGGAAGATTCGCAACATCGTATCTGTAGGAAACACACTTCGAGTTTACGTATCGTTCAATGGAAATGGAACCGTAGCCCGCATTTTTTCTCTACATTGCATGTACAAGAGTAAGAATGTAGTGTTCGCAGTATGTGACACTGGGGATGCTGGGATAACATTGAATAAGCAAACGACCATCTGCTTCTCTATGATGATTGCTCAAAAAGCAGAGGATGACACAGTTTCAGAAGTATCCTTCGTCAACGGTGTCAATGCAACTGTGGAAGACGTAAGTGCAGTAAGTTCTTATGTCGAGGAACAGTTTACAGAACTCAGAGAAAAAGTTGAAAGCCTCAAAACAGGGTATTCAAATATTGGAACTTCACTAACTACATCGTCGGTAAATGCAGACAATGCATCATTGAAGGAAGTTACAGTTACGGGAACAGCCTCATGTAATATGGTGAAGTTCACGGAACTGATGCCTGTAAAGGAATCCGACACAGACGGTAACATCGGAAAACTCGATCTGCCTGTGAACTCAATTACATCGGCTTCCTATGTGGGTCGTACAGCACTAAATGAAAATTATGGGATCTTGTATGATCCTTATGTAAACTACCCGATAGGAGACTCATACAAGAGCATTAAATCGGAAAGCACACCTGATGCAGTTTTTTGTTCTGTTTCGAGCA